>ERZ761609.700-NODE-700-length-36346-cov-57.312529_pt1 | contig 36346 bp, 17 predicted proteins | sample MGYA00511163_ERZ761609 | MGnify/ENA primary metagenome ERZ761609 (study PRJEB28899, sample SAMN02445070) | bioreactor sludge metagenome | biome: EBPR sludge | place: Australia: Brisbane, Thorneside Wastewater Treatment Plant | collected 2011-12-16 ...
AAAAGTGAAAAATTTTACAGGGAGCAACGGTACTTGTACCGTTTTCCACATTCATTGTGCAAACTACAGTGCAGCAAACAAGATAGGGCGCAACGGTACTTGTACCGTTTTTAAAGGATGTATTTTGAAAAATAAAAATTTGCCGTAGCTTGTATCCCCACAAGCAACCCCTGATAAATCGGCATTTAGACGCGATAAGTCGCCGTCCCTACGTGCCGATTTACCGCAAAAAGTGGAAGCAAAACTTCGTATTTGCCTTTGTTGTTAGAAGTTAGCGCCCACTACCCAAAACTATCTACCAAAACTACCCACTTTTCACTCTTCACTTTTAATACCTCAGTTCAGTATTAGAAAATAGGCGCACATTAGGCAGCAGGGTGTTAAAATCGGGAACGGTAACACTGCCATCCATGTTTACATCGGCAGTACGGTAAGCGTTGAGTTGCAGGAGTTGCAGGCGGTATCGGTTAATATCGGCAAAGTTAATAACCCCGTTGGCATCAATATCGCCCAAGTACAAGCCGGCTTTGGAGCCCAGTTCGGCTTGCAGGTTATACATGGCGCGGCTGGCTGTAAGGGTAAAATCGTAGGTATTGCCGTTATTGGGCAGGGTTACGGGGGCGGCGCTCAAAATGGGCAGGTGGTTTCGGTGTCGTATGGCAACAAAAACCGGTGTATTGGGCGCTATGCCACTAAATTCAATGCCGGCGCTGCTGCTGCCGTTTACCTCTATGAGCCAGCCGTCGGCAAGCAGTAATACGGCTTTTTGCTGCAAGAGGGCGCGGGTAGTAGCGTGTCGCAGTTCTATCAATACCCAATCTACCATATTAGAAGGCAACTGCGTGTAGGAAGCATAGGCTTCGGCGCCGGCATAGTTCCACGGCGCGGTATTGTAGGGTTGGGTTATGGGCAGCAAACCCTGCATTAAGAGGGTGGTGTTCATTTGGGTAGTGGTGGCATTATAAGCGCCTTGCAGCATCACCTTAGCAAATAATTTTACCGAACAATTAGGCAAAACGGTAAATATAACAGATTGCGTGCAACTGCCAAAACTACCCGATGTGTAGGTAATGGTATAACTGCCCGATGCGCTTTCGGGAAGATTGACCGCGCCTGTTTGAGCATCAATGACCAAACCGGCAGGCGTTGCAGCAAACGTGCCGCCCTGATTTCCGGTTATCATGGGGTAAACAATGCCCTGAGCCTTGCAATACGAGTTGCCCGCCGGATAGTTAAAACCGGCATTGCAAACACTTAATCCCGAAAAACCGCAAATTTCTACATTGTCTATACCGGCATACCAATCCCACCCCCCGCCATCGTTGTAAATAAAACGCACCCGCAGGTTGGCGTTAAGGTGAGGCGTAAGGTCTATTTCGGCTTTGGGGTAGGTGCAGCCCCAAAAACCACAGTTGCCGCTGTAAATTTGCAATCCGTCTATCCAGGTAGCGCCGTTCCAAATGCGCACCCTGAAAAAACCGGCTATGGTATTAAAATTGTAATCGAACCTAAGCGTGGCAGCTTGGTAATTAGAAAGGTTAAATACCGGCGATTCCAGCATAACCGATTCGCCGCCATCTGTATCAAAGGCATCATCATCAAAATAAGCCATGCAGGTGCCGTTTATGCTGTTATCTGCCGGCGCTTTACCAAACTGCCACAAGGCGGTGGCATTAAACCCGATAGCCGTATTAGTCCAGCCGGGCGGCGTAAGGCAGGCATCAAACTGTTCGGCATATACCACAGAGCAACTGCACTGCGGGCGCGGGGCGGCAAAACTAAAACTGCCCGAACACAAGGAAGGGTTGGCGGCATCTGCCACTGTTACCGGCACTGAGGCAGCGCCGGTGGCAGGCAACCCGGTAATGATTACCTGCTGCGGACTGGTGGCATAGGTTTGTGGATAGCTGTTTCCGGCTACATTTACGGTAAACTGACCGCTCAGTTGCTGGTGAATAACGGTAAGGGCTAAATCGTAGGTAGCCGTTGCCGGTTGGCAATTTTGAGGAGTAGCGCCCGATATAAAGATGTTTGCTGTTTTAAACTGAAATACACGCGGCACGCCCAATTCGGCTCCACAGTTGGCATAAGCATACAGTTCATAGTTGGTGCAGGGCTGCAAGCCGGTTACAGGGTAATTTACCCCCGTTTGTGCAGGGGTTTCAAACAGCCAAGTACTGCTGCCTTGCTGTTTGAGGCGGAGAAGGTAAGCAAAATCGGGAAAAGTGTAGGTAATAAAACCCACATTGGCAGTAGTGGCTGAGGTCATGGTAGCATAAGCCACTAATGGCTGAACAGCATTGATGGCAGTAGTTACCACATTACCCATGGCAAACCCAACACAAACGCTTTGGAGTTCTACGGTGTAAGAGCGGCAGGGGTTTAGCCCGTTTATGGTGTAGGAATTGGTGGTGAGCAGTGTGTTTACCAAATTTACCGAACTGCCCGCTTCTTTTATGCGCAGGTTTACCAATCCGCCACCGCCCAACCAGTTTATGGTGGCAGCGCCGGGAGCAGATTGGCTTACACTAACGGCAGTGGGTACAGCGCTTGCGTTAATTACAAAGGTTTGCGGGTAGGCGGTAATGTCGCTTTCGCAAATTGGTTGCAGCTCTACCTCATAATTGTAACATGCCGATAAGCCGCTAAATGTATAAGAGCTGCCCGATACTACGGTTTGGAGTATAAAGGTAGTAAACCCTTGTCGTTTAAGTTTGAGCGAGCAGGTGGGCGCTGTTTGTTCCCATGTGAGGGTGGCAGTGGCGGCATTATAAGTTATGTCGGTGGCAGCAAGGCAAAAGGGGCAGTTTTGGGTAAAACAAGTGCGGGTGCTGAGATGCCCGGCGATTTGGCTAACCGAATTTGCCGAAAACTGGGTAAGCGAAGGCACAATGGTGGGCTGCATCAGAAACAGCGAGTTGGCAGGGTCGTGCGTAGCCCCAAAACAATGCCCCATTTCATGAGCCGAAACGGCACGCAGGGCATTAAAATTGGGGCTGTAATCTTGCACCAAACTGTACCGGTTATCCGTACAAAGCGTACCAACAGGCGAAATACCTACCACAGAGCCGGTAAAATCTCTATTTGTCCATAACTGGGCAATATCAAAACCGGCAGTAATACCCCCCGCATTGCCCCACTGTCTAAACGATGTTTGCAATGCTACCGGGTCTAAGGTATTGCTAAAACCATCGCAGGTTTCGCAGGTAGAAATGATTATTTGGGTTATAATCAGTTCTACGTTAAACTGGTCATAGCTGGGTTGTACGGCATTCAGTACGGCGGTAAGTTGTTTTTGAACACGGTTGGTAGTTTCTTTTTCCTGATAAAGGAGGTAGTCAGCCACAAAAGCCACTTCCACCTCTGTGCAGGCGTTTAATTGGCGGGGTTGGGCAGCATGGGCATGGGTTTGAGGCAGCAAATCGGGGTGCATACTATGGCAGGTAAAAGGGTGGGTACTGATGGCATTAACCGAATTATAGACCACAAAAACCTCATCGGGAGCAGCAGCAAGCCGATAATTGAGCGGTTCTATCCAAATTTCCTCGCCCGATGCGGTGGTAACAAATCCCATTACAAAACCCTCGTCTATAGAGAGCCGCACCTCGCCGCCACCTGCAAGCGTTCCTTTATAGGTATAAACAGGCGGAGTGGGTAAGGTTTGGCTGCCCTTATTGGTTATTTCTACAAGGCTAAACTGTGGGCTGCGCACATCATGAGCTACTAAATGCAAAGTCCACGCATACTCGCTGCCCAACCGAAGGCTAAATGTGCCGGTACTGCCCTGCTTACTGCGCAAAAAGGCAGCTATTTCTTTGGTGGGTATTTTATATAACCGGTATGCAGATAAATGCTTGTTTACCGCCGGCAAATCTTGTTTTGGCAACGGCACGGCATCAAATGCTGCCGGCAATTGTGCCTGCAAATACAAAGATTGTAAGGTAAGTAAACAGAGTATGGTGATAATGAAGCAACGCATATACTTTAACTTTACCGTAAATGTACGCCTTTTTGTTTAGATCGGGTTATTGGGCGGGTGTATTTATTTGCAGTATGCAGTTAAACCACAACGTTACACTAAGGCAACAAAAAAAGCCTTATTTTTGCATCTTGTTTATATTAACCCCCAACATAGAATTATGCACAAGTGGATTTTACCCTTGTTATGGGTACTTTTTTTAGGGGCATCGGCTCATCAGTTTTATGTGAGCATGATGCAGGTGGATTATAATCCGCACACACAGTCATTGGAAATAAGCTGCAAAATTTTTACAGACGATTTAGACCTTGCCTTGCAAAAGCAGGGCGGCACAACCTACTACCTTGGCACCGACAGAGAGAAAGCCCAAACTGCGGAAGCGCTGGAACAGTACCTCAAAAGCAGTATTTTTATGGAGGTAAACGATAAGCCGGTAAACTGGGTGTATGTAGGCAAAGAGCAAAGCGCCGATGCCACTTGGATTTATATGGAGGTGAAAGGGGTGAAAACGCCCCAAACCATTAAACTCACTAACCGTTTGCTGACCGAAATTTACGAAGCCCAAACCAATATCGTACATTTTTCGGTAGGTAAAACCAAGCGCAGTTTAATGTTTTCTAAAACCAAAACTACCGATAAAGTGAGTTTTTAACCAACATGTCGGTCTATTCAGTGGCAAGGGTAAAAAAATACAGACAAATTGGGATAAAATGAGTTACGCCGCTCCGTCTAACCAGCCTATACCAATAGCCGCGCCGCTTACATTATTAGCATCGAGCCACTTTTTAATGGCAAAAATATCGGCGTCACCACCCGATAAGCTGGCGTTTTTTTCCAATCTTTCCAATAATAAAGCATCAGCAAAAGCAGTGCGCAAATCGGCAATAACTTCTTCGCGCAGTTTGTTTTCGGATGGGGCTTCGCGCTTAAAATTGGCGTCTAAGTGTATATTGCAAATAGCACGGTTAAATTCATACCACACAAAGCCGGTAGCCCGTTGCAGGTCGCGCAGGTTAATAGCTTTGGTTAGGTTATCTCTTGCCTCTGTATAATTGGGGTTAGTTTGGTCTTTCAGTGCAAACCCCAATTGCCCAAAAGTTTGGTGCGATTGCTCTTCGGGGGCAGCCACATCGGCAAGGGCTTCAAAAATAGGAATAGTGCGCTCCATTTTAGGTTTGTTGTTGTTCCATGTTTCGCTGCGCACTTTTTGGGCTTCGCTGAGTATGGCGCTTCGGGTAGTAGGCAGGCAATTAGCTAATTTATCCTGAATTTCCCTCTCCGAAATTCGGGCGGAGGTGGAGCTGTTCATATACAAAGATAGCTCCTCCTGTGTTTTTGCGCTTAATTTTTCCAATTCTTCGCGTTCTTTCATTTTGCGCTCAATGGTAGAAACGGTATTAGAAAAAGCGCGTTCTATAATTTGTAAGCCGCCCCACCCGCCCAGCAGGGCAGTAGCTAAAAATTTAACATACTGAGTGGTATCTAATGCGCCAAATTTAAAATCGCCCGGAATAACCATAAAAATAACAATAGAACCGGCAATGCCAAACAAACAGTTGGCAATGAAACCCAAGTTAATACTGTTTTTGTTTTCCCGATGGGGTAATACCATTTGCCCTTTTTGCAAACTGTAAATGAAACCACCAAATACCCCCATTAGGCAAATGATGAGCAAACCCGAAATTTCGCTGGTCATATTGAAGTAATTTAAGCGAGTAAGAAACATAAAAAAGCAGCAATTATTTGCTGTAACCAAATTAGCTGTACTTTTGTCATTGCAAAGTAACAGCAAAAAAAGTTACCAACAAACCAATTCACTTTAAATTTATCAAAAGTATGGACTTTTTGTTACAGCCCGAAGTTTGGCTGAGTTTACTTACCCTTACACTTATGGAAGTTGTGCTGGGTATAGACAATCTTGTTTTTTTGTCTATCATATCGGGTAGGTTGCCTGCCCACCAACAACCAAAAGCCCGCCGGCTGGGGCTATTTTTGGCATTGGGTTTTAGGATTTTGCTACTGCTGGGTATTACCTGGATAATAGGGCTAACCGAACCTGTACTCAGTATTAACCAATTTGGTTTAGCCTTTGACCTTAGCTGGCGCGATATTATTTTGGCTGTTGGCGGATTGTTTTTACTCTACAAAGCCACTACCGAAATACACCACAAGTTAGAAGGCGCTGATTATTCGGAGGAAGTAAAAACCGTGAGCAGTTTTGGTTCTGTGGTTTTGCAAATTGTGTTGTTAGACATGGTTTTTTCTTTCGATTCTATCCTTACCGCCGTGGGGTTGGTAAAACACGTGGAAATCATGATTATAGCGGTGGTTATTTCTATGGTAGTTATGTTGGTGTTTGTAAACAGCATTAGCGCTTTTATAGATAAGCACCCAACGGTAAAAATGCTGGCGCTTGCATTTTTGCTGCTCATCGGGTTTATGCTGCTGGCAGAAGGTTTCCATCAGCACGTACCCAAGGGGTATATTTATTTTGCCATGTTTTTCTCTTTGGGTGTTGAGCTGCTAAACATGCGTTTCAGAACCAAAGGCAAAACGGTTAAACTGCACGAGTAAAACAACCTTAAAACGCAATTAAAAACCCCCGCTTTCAAAAAATCAGAAAGCGGGGGTTTTTTAATGGGTTAAGAATAAGCCCGATTATCGGGAATTTGAAACCAAGTTAATGTCAAGGTCAAACTCATCGTAAATGGCTTTATCGCCCAAACCGTCAAAAAAGCTGCCCGAACCATAACGAACATCATAGTCGCTGCGGTCTATGGTTACTTTGGCAACCGATACCATTGTTTTATCGGCATTGGTAGTAACGTTGGCGTTAAACTTAATAGGTTTGGTGGTTTCTTTAATGGTAAGGTCGCCGGTAATTTTGTACTCTCCCACAGGACCTCGGGCAATTACATTAGTGATATTGAAACGCACTACCGGAAATTTAGCTGCCCCAAAAAAGTCGTCCGATTTGAGGTGCCCTACCAATTTGTCTGCCCATTCACCTTCCAAATCGGTGCAAGTAATGGTGTTCATATCAATTTCAAAATTACCACCTACCAATTTGTCGCCTTCAAACGACAAGGTTCCGCGTTTTAGGGTTACAAATCCTGTGTGCTTACCGGTAACTTTGTAGCCCGTCCAGCCTATTTTGCTTTTTTGGGTATCAATACTTACCGAGCTGCGCTCGCCCGCAGGCAAACCAAAACTCATTAAAACAAAGGCGGCTATTGCGCCTACGAGGGTAAAAAAGTTAATGCTTTTCATGATTCAACTATGTTTTGTGTGATATAAATTCGGAAGGTTAAAGTATCAGTGTTTAAACATTGATTGCTTAATAAACAAAGTGGTTCAAAAAAAGTTCAGAGGAGCAGAACTAAATTTATGCTTTTTACCTTGTTACCACTATAAATGGCAAATTCATCTGTTGTGCCATATTTGGGGGCTGCTGCACCGCTATGTATCTCTTGGGTAGAGGTAAAACCTTGCAGCATAAGGGTTTGCCAAAGTTGGGGGTGTTTTATGGCAAAATAGGTAAAAAAAATTTGGTTGGTAGGGAGATTTGGGGTAATTTATAAACTAAATTAAAACAAACTCCGGACTGTTGGGTTGTTGGCAGCGGGCAACTAAATAAACAAAAACAACTGTCATTGCAGTTTGGCGTGTATCTTTGCGGCGCTGTTACCGCTATCCAACAAAAACTTATGGAATCTGCCCCCAATTTGCGCCCATTGGTACGCACTGCCTTGTTTACCGCCCTTACCATAGTAGGAGCGTACATCAGCCTTCCCATTGGCGAAGTGCCCATAGTGCTGAGCGATTTTGTGGTAATGCTTGCCGGGTTATTGCTTGGCAGGGGTTGGGCGCCGCTAAGTGTGGGCATTTACCTGCTGCTGGGTGCGGTGGGGTTGCCGGTTTTTGCCGGCGGCGCCGGCGGCATACAGGCTTTTTACGGACCCACCGGCGGCTATTTATTCGGGTTTTTGGTATCTTCATGGTTGGTAAGCAGTATAGCGCAGGGTAAAACGCAGTGGTATTGGCATTTGGCGGCATTGGTAGCCGGAAGCGCGGTTATATTTACCCTGGGCGTGGCGTGGCTTCAGTACAAGTTGGGGTTAACCCTTGCACAAGCGTTGGCGGCGGGTTTTTTGCCGTTTATACCGTTTAATGTGGTAAAAATGTTGGTAGCTACCGCCCTTGCCCGGCAACTACAACCGCTTATTTACCCCACTTCGTCTGCTCGGTTATGAGTGAACCACTGTTGCAAATCCAAAACTTGGTTCACCGCTTTGCCAATGGTGTGCAGGCGGTAAAGGGAGTAAATTGGCAAATCCAAAAGGGTGAATTTATTGTGCTATCGGGCAGTAATGGGTCGGGCAAAACGGTTTTGGTGCGCCATTTCAACGGGTTGCTACAACCCACATCGGGTAGTGTACTGCTATGGGGAAAACCCGTTAGTCGGCAATTGCTCATTGCCCGACAAACTATTGGTTTGGTGTTTCAAGATGCCGCAAGCCAAATGGTAGCCCAAACGGTGTATGAAGAAGTGGCTTTTGGACCCGAAAACCTGCGCCTTACCGCCTCCGAAATAAACCACCGAGTAACCCAAGCCCTGCAAACTACCGGTTTAACCGGCTTAGAAAACCGACACCCCTTAGAGCTATCGGGCGGACAACAACGCCGGTTGGCTATTGCTGGTATTTTAGCCATGCAGCCCGCCATGATTGTATTAGATGAACCTTTTAACGGATTGGATTATGAGGGTGTAGTGCAAACCTTGCAACAAATAGTGAGCTTGCACCAAAACGGGCATACCATTTTGGTTATTACCCACGATTTAGAAAAAACCCTTGCCCATGCCACCCGGCTTGCCATTATGCACCAAGGGCAAATGGTATTAGACGGCACCCCCCAAACCGTACTGCCACAGGCAGAAAAGTATGGGGTAAAACCGCCCTACCATTATCACCAACGCCCCCTTAACAGTATAACATGGCTGACTTAGTGCTTTTTAGATATACCTATCGGCAATCGGTTATACATGCTTTAGATGCCCGATGTAAATTTCTGTGTATGGCTGCATTTACCATAGCTGTATTGCTACAGCCCTACGGAGGGCACTACACCGGATTAGTGGCGATGAGCAGTTTGTTGGCGGGCATTTACCTGCTTGCCAAACAGCCGGCGGGTATGGTAAAAAAAATGCTGCCGGTTTTATTGGTTTGGTTGCCCATGCTTATTGTGGTGCCGGCGCTTGCCAAAGCCGGAACACCCCTTGCCCCCAAGGGAGTGTTAGCCCGCCTTAGCCAAGAGGGTTTGCAATACGGCATAGGGTATGGCTGGAAATTTGTGCTGTTTTTGGTGTTTAGTCAATTAATGGTTGCCACTGCTACCGTTAGTGAAATCAGCAAGGCAGTGGCGTGGTATCTGCACCCCCTGCCAAAACCCGTACCGGCAGTGGTGGGTGTGCTGCTGAGCCTCACCCTTGCCCAAATACCCGCCTTGTTTGATGCTTACCAACAAATAAATGCCGCCCAAACTGCCCGAATGGGTAATAGGGTAAAAAATCAGGTAAAACGAATGAGGAATTTATTGTTGCCCTTATTGCAAAACCTTTTTACCCGTGCCGATGAGCTGGCTATGGCTATGGAAGCCCGATGTTTTACCTACCACCGAGCCCAATACCACTTGCCCATAACTGCCCATGACCGGGCTGTAACCGCTATCTTTTGTTTGCTGTGCGGGCTTACGGCTTGGGTGGGGCGCACCCTTTAAGGCGTTTTTGTGCCCCAAAAGCTGCACATTTACCAAAAATGCCTATCTTAGCTCCTTATTAAGCCAAGTTTATCCAAATTATGTGCCGCATGAAAAAAAAATGCCTCTTGCTTGTTGCCTGTTTGTTTTATGTAGGTGTATTTGCCCCGTTCCGCCTTTTTGCACAAATAGTACCTTCGCCCTATCAGTTGCCCGCCACCGATGCCGCCAACATACTCTTTAATGATACCGGCGTGCCACGCATAGACATTTTTATAGACCCTGCCGATTTTACCGCCATGCTCAATGCCTCTACCGGCGATGTGGAGTATCCGGCTACCTTTGTTTTTACCAATGCCGCTTTTTCCGATACCGTTCAAAACATCGGGTTTGGGCTTCGGGGCAATACCTCGCTTGCATCGGGTAAAAAATCGTTTAAAGTATCGTTCAACAGTTTTACCCCCGGCAATAGGTACAAGAGCCTCGAAAAAATGAACCTCAACGGCGAGCATAACGACCCCGCCATTATCCGCGCCAAATTGTACTGGGATTTAGCCGCCCATTTAGGCATTCCCGCGCCCCGTGCCAACCACGTTGCCCTATATGTAAACAACCAGTACAGAGGGCTTTACATTAACGTAGAACATATTGACGAAGAATTTGCCGCCCGATGGTATGGCAACAAAAACGGCAACCTTTACAAATGCCTTTACCCCGCATCGCTCGAATATCTGGGTCCTAATGCCAACGACTATAAATTAGAAATGTTCGGGCGCAGAGTGTATGAACTCAAAACCAACGAAACCGCCGATGATTACACAGATTTGGCTGCTTTTGTTACCGCCCTCAACTCGCCCCTTGACGCTGATTTTGCCGGCAGGGTAGATGCCCTTTTTAATGTAGATAATTTTTTGCGCCTTTTGGCATTAGATATCTTTACCGCCAACTGGGACGGTTACAACTACAACATTAACAACTACTACCTATACCAAAATACCGCCACCGGCAAGTTTGAATACATACCTTATGATACCGATAATACCTTTGGTATTGACTGGTTTGGCATAGACTGGGCAAGCCGCAATGTTTATGGCTGGGCTCCCGAAGCCAATTTTCCGCCCCTGCATACCCGCCTGCTCAATGTGCAGGAGTTTAGACGCCGATTTAGCTACTACTTTAACATGCTGCTCCAAACGGCTGCTACTACCGGCGTACTGTTTCCGCGCATAGATGCTTTAAGGGTCATGATTACCCCTTTTGCCGAAGCCGATAATTTTAGAACCCTTGATTATGGATTTACCATTACACAGTTTACCAACAGCTATGAGCAAGCCCTTGGCGGGCATGTAACCTACGGCATAAAACCCTATATTGCTACCCGCCGAACCAATGCGCTTATTCAACTCACTCCCCAAAACATAGCGCCGGTTATACTTAGCCCCAAACATACGCCGCTTTACCCCATATCGGGGCAAACCATTTATTTTACCTGCCGCGTTTTTGACGACAACGCCGGCGCTACCCCACAGGTTACTTTTTATTACCGCATAAACGGCGGCGCTTTTTCCTCCCTTACCATGCAAGACAACGGCACACAAGCCGATGGCGCTGCCAATGATGGCACTTATGGCATTGCAGTCAGCGGGCTTACTGCACCGGCTACCATTGAGTACTACTTTACCGCAGCCGATGCCAATGCCGCTACCAACCGAGAGCCCCTGCTGCAAAATTCTTACCGACAAGTAGCGCTAACCCTAAGCCCCTATCCGCTTACGGTAAACGAATTTATGGCTACCAACAACACCATACCCGATGAGTTTGGGCAGTTTGATGACTGGATTGAAATTTACAACGCCGGTTTTACCCCCATTAACCTCAGCAATTTTTATTTAACCGATAACCTCTCTAACCCTACCAAATGGCGTATGCCCGATACCCTAATTGCCCCGCAGGGTTTTATGCTCATTTGGGCAGACGAAAACGGAAGCCAAGGACCCCACCATGCCAATTTTAAACTCAGCGCCGGCGGCGAATCCATAGGCATTTTTACCATAGAGCAGCAACCTGTTTACACCATTACCTACGGACAACAACAGCAAAACATAACACAAGGACTGCTGCCCGATGGACAGGGCGAACTCCAAATTTTACCCTACCCCACGCCGGGCTACTCCAATATGACCCCGCTTACCGTACAACCCGATGCCGCAGAGCCGTTTTTTACCTTGCACCCACCGTATCCCAACCCGTTTACCCATACCATAAACGCTCCCCTGCTCCTAACAAGCCAAGCCGCTGCACAAATTACCTTGTTCAATAGCGCCGGCAGTATAGTGTATGCCCAGCCCGAGCAGGTTTATTCGGCAGGTAGTCATTTGGCAACAGTACAGGTGCCGGAGCATTTGCCATCGGGTTTATATTTTTTGCAAATCTGCTTTTCTGCCCCCAATACTCCCGCTTCTATTACCCGCATCGGGCAAACATTTAAATTGGTGAAATACTAATCTTAACGGTAACTTCTAAAAACCGATATTTATAGGGTGTTTAAACGGTAAAATTTCAGGGCTACGCCCAGCTAATCATTTTTTTATTTGGTTTTTCTACGAAAATTAATGGTTACGCCCCTAAAATAACATGGGGTTGGAGTTATGAGCATACTCAAAGGCTTACCGCAAAAGGATTTCAAACAGGTAGGGTGATAAATTACGGTGCGCTGCACCTTGTTAATGGGGTATTTAACATAGTAGCTACCTATATTTCGGTGCGCTGCACTTTTGCAAAACCTCAAACGCGCATTTTAGGGGGGAGTAACACACAAGGGGCAGCGCCCTTCAATCTTGGCAGCAGCAAACTGTATTGTTATCAGGTGCAGCGCACTGTAATCTGTTGCGCATTTTAACCGGTGCAGGCAAATCTTACGCAAGCTTTATCTCTATCGGGCGTTCATTTTAATTCCAACCTTGTGTTACCAACTACCCACAAACCACATTTTTACCCGTGTTTATCCGTTTAATCTGCGTTAACTGTGTGCTTTTTTTTGATGAAAACAGGTAGAAAAAACTCCATTTACACATTAAACGGGGGCTGCGCCTTTTTGCTTAGGCGGCAATAACCAAAGTACAGTTACAAATTTACCCTGCCTGCCCCTACTAATACAAAACCGCTCCAGTGCTTGGGCGCAGCTATTTTGCCTTCTTGTATAAGCTGACGTTTGGCTTGGCTGAGTATTTCTAAGTAGGCTTTACCGGCATTGTCATCTTGCATCAACAGTTCGTAAAATTTTTGCGATAATTGCGAAGATGAATAATCATACACTTTAAACAGTGTGTAAATAATGTTTTTTACACCGGCATATAAAAAAGCTCTGTTTATACCCAGTACTCCTTCGCCTGCAACTTGTTTACCTATGCCGGTATCGCAGCAGCTAAGGGTAAGTAAATCGGTATTTTGCAGTTGCAGGGTGTAAATATCGGGCATGTATAAGAGCGAACACTGCTCATCGGTAGGTTTATCGGGCGAGAAAATGATGGCGCTCAGTTTAGGCGACTTTTTATTGTAATGCGCATGGGCAGATATTAGCAAGTGTTTTGCTCTGTGTGCATATTGCATAAAATTACTGAGGTTGGCTTCTAAATGCAGGTAAGCCTGCGCCGGTTGTTGTTTTTGCCTAAAAAAATGCTCTACACCGGCAACCTCCTGTTCGGAGTAAATCAATTCATCAAATTCGGTATTGCCCACCTTTACGGAGCGCACTGCATTACTTGGCAGTGGCTGGGGTTTAGTTTGTTGGGTGTTTTGGTAAACGGGCGCAAAACCTGCAAATCCAAGTTGGGTAGCGGGCATAACAGATTGCTGCTTGGTTTGTGCATTTGCATCTTTATACCACAAGGCTGCTGAAAGGTGGTAACCTATATCATAACGGTTTATTAAATAGGGGAGTTCAGCAAATTTACCTCCTTTAGCAGGTGCATGAGAAAGCAGGGCTTCAAACGGAATGGCGGCAATTTTTTCATCGGGCAAAAACAGCAAAGAGGTTACATCTTTGGTAGCTTGTATGTTTGCAAGCGCCGGCTCTACCAAACATTGGTATAAATGATGCGCAGCTTGGGTATAAGCCTCAGTATCAAAATCGTTCTGAATTAAAAAGTCAAAATTTTTAATGGCATCTTTGGTAGCCTGCTCTAAGGGAGTGGCGGTAAAAGTGCAGTTATGGTGGGTAACTACAAAAATAAAGGTAAGTTGTTTACCGGTAACGTATGAAATCATAGCCATATTGGCAGGCATTGCTTGCTGTATATGATTTATTGTAGGTATATGGTATTGCTGTTTAAGTTGGCTGTAATGGGGGTATTCTTGGTTTATTTGGGCAAGCAGTTCATCATAAGCCATTTTATGGGCAAAGTATTGTTGTTGCCATTGGTTGAGCTTATTTTCATCGGGGGCAGTTTTGTTATGTTCTTCTTCTAATAATCGAGATAAAAGCAAGAGTTGCTTATTCAGCTCTCGTTCTTTTTCTGAAACCGCTGCCGGAAGTTGAGCTTTCAGTTTGGCTTCGGCTTGTGTTATATGAGCAAGCAACAACGTATTTTTGCTCCTTTCCATGTAATAATGGGCAAGCGGCAATACAGTATGGGGTAAATTGTACCCCAGCCTGTGGTTATAAGCGCTTAGGTTTACCCCATGTTGTTGAGCGGTATGCAGCGCTTTTAGGGTAAAAGCATATACCCTTTTGGCTTCTTTGGCAAGTTCAAGTCTGCTGCCTTCTGTTAAAAAAGAAGAACGGGTTTTTTCAATCAATGCATCGCATAGTTGTAAATGGGCTACCGATGCACATAAACAAACTGTTTTGGCGGGGTATTTAAGATAGATATTAAATAATATCTTTGCCTTATTTAAAAGCATCAAAATTGTCCCTTCGTTTTCTAAATTTTCTTCCACTTTATGGGGCAATGCCAACGGATTATTTGCTAACTTCTGCAGTAATATACGCCCAAGAGCTAACTTGCTGTAGTGCAAAGCTTTTTTGAATTTGCCCAATTTTGTATAAGTAGTAGCCAAATTATTATAGGCATCTGCCACACTAATTTTGTTTACAATAGTAGCTTTATTTAAAAAGTTGAGCGCCTTTTTAGTAGCTTTTACAGCAATATTATATTTTTCAGTTTTAATGCAACAATTGCCTATGTTTAAGTAGCAGATGCCTAATTCTGCCAAATTAACGACAGAACTTTTTAATACTGCCACCCCCGATTTATGGTAATACCTTAAAGCAAGCGGGTATTTTTTGAGCCGGTAATAAACATTGCCAACATTTAAAGTTAAACTTTTCAGGTCAATACTTGCTTTATTGGGGTTTTGCTGCCAAAATTTAAAATTAATTTTGTAAATTGATAATGCTTTCTTGTAAAGCCGTTGTCCGTAATAGCACTGCCCAATGGAAAATAGCAAATTAAACAATGTATGATGTGTAGTGGCATTTGGTAAACTATTATGAATAGATAAAGCGTGCAGAAGGAAAACCAATGCTTGGTCAAAGTCGTCTAAGTATTGGTGGCAAGTCCCAATATTGGCATAGGTATCTACCAAAACCCTGCTTTGTTCAGGATAAAACTGCTTAAAAATATCCAAGGCACGCTTAAAATAATCAAGCGCTGCCAAAAACTCCCCTTCTGCATATTTACAAAGTCCTAAACTCTGGTAACTATCTCCCACATCGGGGTGATTTTCGCCAAACATAGCTAACTTGTATCTAAGCGATTTATGGTAATAAGTATAAGCAAGGCTTCGGTTATTTATCCTTCGGTAATAAATTGCTAAGTTATTTAGCAATTTAGCCAAATTAGTCAAATTATTAAAATTTTTGTTGGGTAACTTTTCATAAATGTGAATGGCTTTTGTAACAAGTTCAATGCTTTTAGGGTAATTTTTAATCTGGCTATAATAGGCGCTCACATTAGCATAACTATCTGCTACTTTAATATGGTTATTCCCTACTACTGCCATTCTTATATTAAGCGCTACCATATACCAAACACCTGTTTGGGTTATATTGCCATTAAAATAACAACAAATGCCCCACATATTAAAAGCATCGGCAGTGGTTAAGTGCATACGCCCCAGCTTTTTTAGGGCTAATTTAACCGTGTGAGTTATCAGTTGCAAAGCTTTGGTAATTTCCCCTTTGCGGCAGAGTGCATCGCTTTTGTAAATTAAACAAACAATGTAATTGTGTGGGTCAGCCTCCAATTTCAGTAAAGGCTCTAAGGTAGCCAGCAAATTAAGCGCATCTTCAAAACGCGCCTCTGTAATGAACTGTTTAGCCTCTGCTAAACGCATTCCGGCTTCAAAATTCCTACAGTCATTTTCAGCAGTGGTTTTAAGTGATGACATACCTTGCCAATAAGTGTGTATAAAAAATAAGGTTAGTGTGCAAAGTTAGGAGTTTTTTAATTAAAACAAAATTCTTTTTATCCCGATTTTTACCGCTCCATGCCGGTATAGGTTGTCTATTCTACAATAGTAATCAGATAATAGTGCGTTTTTTGCTACTTTTTATCAAGAAAAATGATGAAAAGGTTAAGTGTTAAACCATTGCTAAAGTTAGGAGAAGGTTGTTAGCGGTGCGTTGTTTGGAATGGGAAAGCAATTGGCATACCGGAATATCGGGCATTTATTATGGTTAATTACAATTGACCATATCGCCAATGCCGGGCTAAAAAAAATTCGGATTTTCAAAAAAAAGCCTTAAAATGACTAAGGTTTTTTGCTGAAAAGGAACATAACATTAGGCAATCAGAATGCTATAACAATATTTTGGTTGTGTTTCCAAAATCATTTACCACCACCGCCCTAATTAACCGGTTAGGGCGGTTTTTTGCCTGTTTCCCCTATTTATTAACCAACCTTCCTTTAGCAACGCATCGGGCAGTAATAGGCTTTTAGGTATGTGCGCTTTTGCAACAGCAAAGATATACATTGTGTATAAATATATTTAATAAAAAACAGGATTGGTTGCCTTGTTTGCTACTCATTGCACAGCATAAAAAAGTAGTTGGCTGTTTACTGCCAACCCATATTATTGCCGTAGCTTTGCGCCAACAAATCAAATTTTAAACACAGGGCTATTTTATGAATAATACATTATTAGAGTGTGTGCCTAATTTTTCCGAAGGTCAAAACATGCAAATCATTAAGCAAATTACCGACCAAATAGAAAGCGTAGAAGGGGTGCAATTGTTAGATGTTGACCCCGGCAAAGCCACTAACCGAACCGTTGTAACTTTTGTGGGCAACCCCGATGCGGTTATAGAAGCCGCATTTTTAGCCATCAAAAAAGCTGCCGAGCTAATAGATATGAGCAAACACAAAGGCGAACACCCCCGGTTTGGCGCTACGGATGTTTGTCCGTTAGTACCCATATCGGGCATTACTATGGACGAAGCGGCAGAGTATGCGCGTAAATTGGGTAAAAGAGTAGGAGAGGAGCTGCAAATTCCGGTTTACCTCTACGAACATGCTGCCTCTAAACCCGAAAGAAAAAACTTGGCATCGGTTCGTGCCGGCGAATACGAAGGATTGCCCCAAAAACTTCAAAACCCCGATTGGTTGCCCGATTTTGGTCCGGCAAACTTTACCCACATAGTAGCCAAAACCGGAGCCATTGCCATAGGCGCACGCGATTTTTTAATAGCTTACAACATTAACCTAAACACCACTTCTGTTAGGCGGGCAAATGCCATTGCTTTTGATGTGCGCGAGGCAGGCAGAGTAATAAGACAAGGCAACCCTATAACCGGCGAAATTATTCGCGACCAAAACGGCGAACCCCTTCGCAAACCCGGCGCTTTAAAATCGGTAAAAGCCATTGGTTGGTATATAGAAGAATACGGTATTGCCCAAATTTCCATGAACCTTACCAACATCAGCGTTACTCCTATACACATTGCCTTTGATGAAGTATGCCAAAGCGCACAAGAACGCGGCATAAGGGTTACCGGTTCCGAAATAGTAGGTTTAGTGCCGCTAAAAGCCATGTTAGATGCAGGCAAGTATTTTCTGCAAAAACAACAGCGCTCGCTGGGTATATCGGAGCAGGAAATTATCAATATAGCGGTAAAATCGCTTGGTTTAAACGATATTACCCCTTTCAATCCAAACAAAAAAATAATAGAATACGTACTTAGGGCAAACAAGCCCGATGAAACCAAATTGGCAAGCATGACCCTAACTCAATTTGCCAACGAAACAGCTTCCGAGTCGCCCGCTCCGGGTGGCGGTTCTGTTTCGGCTTATGTAGGAGCATTAGGTATTTCGCTTGCCACTATGGTTGCCAATCTTTCCTCGCATAAACGCGGTTGGGACGAGCGCTGGGAGTTTTTCTCCCAATTAGCTGAGCAAGGGCAAACCCTTAAAGACCAACTCCTCTTTATGGTTGATGAAGATACCCGCGCCTTTAACCGCATTTTAGATGCCGTTAGGTTACCCAAACAAACCGAAGCCGAAAAACAAGCCCGAACAACTGCCATAGAACTTGCCACTCAATACGCCACCCAAACCCCTTTTAAAGTTATGCAACTTGCCCTCCAAAGCATGGCTATTATAAGGGAAATGGCAATGCATGGTAATCCCAATTCTGTTTCCGATGCAGGTGTAGGCGCCTATTGTGCCTTAGCAGCCGTAAAAGGAGCTTACCTAAACGTGTGCATAAACGCAAAAGACCTTTCAGATAAACAATTTGCCCAAAACATAACCGCACAAGCTCAACAAATACTAAACCAAGCCCACCAAACCGAACAAGAAATTAACACCCTTGTTTGGAAACTAATGAATAATAACCCCAATTCCTAAACCCATTATTTCCAAACAAACTCCCAACATTCCGAAAACGACAAAACCTTTAAACTTGACCATTCACGATTATTTTTACTCCCTTCCATATAGGTTCCGACCCGAAAAAGCCCAAGGGTTTTCGGGCATTTTTCATTTCATCCTTTCCGGAAATCAACCCGCACAGTTTACCGTTCAAATCAATCATTCCGAATGTACTGTTTCTGATGGTTTGCACCATACGCCCGATTGTGTAATAGAAACCTCCTCACAACTGCATATAGACATTGAAACTGAAAAAGCAAATCCGCAGTGGGCATACATGACCGGCAAAATAAAGGTGAGCAACATAGCCGCCATGATGCAGTACCTAAAACTGTTTAAGCGTTTTAAGCCCGATTACTTACAACAACAAACGCCGGCAAATACTCCCAAATCACCCCAAAAAGAAACTACTCCCACCCGAAAGCCCCAAACAGGACCCCTAAAAGGCGTGCGTATTTTAGACCTTTCTCGGCTTTTACCGGCCCCCTTAGCCACCATGTTACTTGCCGATTGGGGAGCAGAGGTTATTAAAATAGAAGACCCCCACAACCCCGATGATACCCGAAATTACCCGCCGTTTATAGGAAACCAATCGGCATACTATTTGGCGGTAAACCGTTCTAAGCGCAGTTTACAGCTCAATTTGCGCTCGCCCGAAGGTAAAGCCATATTTTACAACCTGCTCCGCACTGCCGATATAGTAGTGGAATCATTCAGACCCGGCGTATTGCAAAAGTTGGGTTTGCACTATAACGAAGCCAAAAACATAAACCCCCGCATCATTTACGTATCGGTTACCGGCTACGGGCAAACCGGCGATTTTGCCACCAAAGCCGGACACGATATTAACTACCTCGCCCAATCGGGCATACTGGGGTTAAACGGCATTTCGGAAGATGCCATTTCTATTCCGGGCGCACAAATTGCCGATGTTGCCGGAGGCTCTTACCTAACTGCCATAGCTTGTTTGCTTGCCCTGCAAAATAGAACCCTAACCAACACCGGCGACCATATAGACGTTTCTATTACCGATGCCTGCCTGCCCTTGCTTTCTATTCCTTTTGCCACCTTTTTTGCTGAGGGCAAAGTTCCTAAACCCGGCAACCAGCTACTCAGTGGCGTTTTACCCAACTACAACGTTTACCAATGTGCCGATGGTAAATGGCTGGCGCTGGGAGCCTTAGAACCAAAATTTTGGGCAGGCTTTTGCCAAATGATAAACCGCCCCCATTGGGTTAATGCCATCATACCCCACTCCGAAGAAGCAGAAATGGTAAAGTTAGAGCTTAAAAAACTATTCCTCACAAAAAGCAGTCAGGAGTGGTTAACCGATGCCGCCCATTATGATATTTGCCTAACAGCCGCCCTCAGTTTACAAGAAGCAGCCAACCACCCGCTTTTTGAACAGCGCCAAATGTTTACCCAATTTACACACCCGGCTTACGGCGCATTTACAGCCATAAATCAGCCATTGCAATTTACCCAAACCAATTTACCAAAAGGCTGGGCTCCACCCATAAAAGGCGAAGATACCGATGCCATCTTACAAGAATCGGGCTATACCAATGCCACTATCCAAGAGCTGAAAAACAAAGGTATCATAAGCTAACCGCCCATCAACCCAATATCACAGCGGCGACATTAGGTCTTCGGCTTGCACCTCATATTTCAGGTTATCCAAAATGTTTTTTAAAGAATCGGCATGTTGTTGAAACAATGCCATATTTTGGTTTTTAATAGGATTAGAGCGCGGCGGTTTCTCCTTGTGCGGATCCACCTGTTTCCCATTTTTCCAAAACCTGAAACAAAGGTGCGGACCCGTTGCCAAACCCGTACTGCCCACATAACCTATAACCTGCCCTTGCTTAACCTGCGCTCCGCGCTTAATGCCTTTTGCAAATTTAGACATGTGTAAGTACTGGGTAGTGTAGGTTTGGTTATGCTTTATTTTAACATATTTCCCATTACCCCCGCTGTAAGCTGCTTCTATTACCGTACCATCGCCAATGGTCATAATAGGCGTACCCTTTGCTGCTGCATAATCAGTACCCAAATGCGGCTTATAACGTTGCAAAATGGGGTGAAACCGCTTCATGGTATATTTAGACGAAATTCGGGTAAATTTTAAGGGCGATTTCAGGAAAGCCTTTTTTAATGATTTACCCTCCTCATTGTAATAATCCCGATGCCCATCTTGTGTAAATGCAAACGCATAATAAGGCTCCGATTTATGCTCAAAATAAGCTGCTTTAATTTCACCTATCCCAACCGATTGCCCGTCTATCTGCACATCTTCGTATATGGCTTTAAATTTATCGCCTTTTTTTAATTTAAAAAAGTCAATAGAATAAGCAAACACCTTTGCCAATTCAGCAGCTAAGGCGGGGTTAAGGTTATTATTGCTCAGGGTGGCATGTAAAGACCCATGCACTACTCCGGTTGCCAAACTAAGTTTGCGTTCTATTTCTTTGGCACAACTATAAACATGCGGATTTCCCCTAAAATCAATTACTACATAATTATGCGGACTTTCTTCGTAAACCCAAAAATGCGGGTTTTGCTCTTGGTCCACTACCACCATGTATGTTTTATCGGCTTTCAGGCTTTTTGGGTTAAAATTGCCTTTTAGTGTGCGAAGCGTTGAATGCAATGCCGCGCCCGATAAGTTACATTCTGAAAGAATATCCCCAAAACCTTCGTTTTTTCGGATAATATCTTCGTGTACGGTGTAACCTCCTTGCGGGATACCTAAATAAGCCAATAAATTTTTACCCGATTGGGGAGCTACGCTTTCCTCATCAGAAAAATTGGTAATTTCCGTACTATCGGTATCAGAAAACGCAGCGGCATCATCAAAATCAGCAAACTCTTCTTTTTCAATTTGCCCTATAATGGAACTACTCAGTTTGTTTGTTGCCGGGTTAAAGATGTAAAACAGCAAACCTGCCAACATACATGCCATTAATCCCAACACGCCTATGTATGGTTTCAAAACGTTTGTTTTTTACTGCACAATCGGTTTAGAGCCCAAAAGTAGGCATTTTTCCATTTCTATGCAAACATCGGATTAAGTCTGTTTGTATTGCACCCAAAAAATGACACTTTTTTAACCGGTTCTATTTCTTTATGACCAATCATCATCAAAAAAACACCCCAACCAAATAGGACTTCGGTTGGGGTGTTACATACAGTTAGGTAAGCAGTAAAAAGGTTATTTCACTAACAGCAAGGGCAATTGTTCGCTACTTCCATTGGCTCTGTTTAATACCGCGTAATAGTTGCCCGCCGGCAGGTTAGTCATATCAAAAGGCAATGAATAAGCAGTATTGGCTTGGGCAAAACCGTTAAACAACACGGCAACCTCTCTACCCTCTGCATTGTAAACCAAGAGTTTTACCGGTTCATCTGCATTAACCGTAAAAAGTAAAGTGGTTAAACCTTTTGATGGATTAGGGTATGCAGTAACCGTTTCTGTGGTTATTTCCTCCCCGCTTTTACCTGCTCCGCAAGGCAAAACAGTAACATTTGCCGTAGCCGTACAACCACCGTTTCCGGTTACAGTTACGGTATAAGCGCCAAACATGGCAGGTGTGGCAGGATTGCGCAGTACTGTTGTGCCGGTAGTGGTGTATCCGTTTGGACCGCTCCATGCATAGCTGTTGCCGCCTGAAGCAATGAGCCAAACTCGGGTGCAATTGCTGTTATTGGTAACAGCGGCAGTGGGTGCGGCAGATACGCTGATGGTGCGGCTTGCGGTAGCTATACAGCCTGCTGCGGTGGTTACAGTTACGGTGTAGGTGCCTGCCATGGCAGCAGTAGCATTTGCTCTGCTAAGGGTAGCGCCGGTTTGGGTGTAGCCACCCGGTCCGCTCCAGTTATAGCCTACACCGGCAGTAGTAGCCGTGAGCGTAATGGTACTGTTGGCACAAAACGAAGTAGCACCGGTGATAGTGGCAGTGGTAGGAGCGGTTATAGTAACTGTTTTTACGCCCGATGCAGTACAGCCACCGGCGCCGGTAACCGTAACGGCATAATTGCCCGACATGAGTGTAGTAGCTCCGGTGCGGTTTATAGCGGCGGTATTGGCAGTAAACCCACCCGGACCAGTCCAAGCATAAGACACAGCGCCGGCTGGCACAGATAAAGCTATGGTGCCACCCGAGCATACCGAATTAGCGCCGGTAATGGTAGCCACAGGTAAGGCATTTACTGTTACTACTTTGCTCAGCACAATTACGCAGTTATTGTTGGTAATGGTTACGGTATATGTGCCACTCATGGTTAGGTTGGCATTGTTTCGGGTGATATTAGCGCTTGTACCGCTGAAACCATTAGTACCGCTCCATTGGTATTGGTTGCCTCCGGTAGCTATCAATCCTATAATTCCGCCTATACAAGTATTAGTAGTTCCGTTAAGGGTAAACTCGGGAAAAGGAATTTCTGAAACGTTTATGTTTGTTTCGGCTGTACAGCCGGCTGCATCGGTTACTGTTACGGCGTATTCTCCACCGGCAGCAACAGTTTGCACGGGATGGATACTGTTGTCGTCCCAAATGTAGCTTAACCCTCCCGATGCAGTTAGGGTAACTGAGGTATTGTTGCAATCTATTACCCCGCCGTTGGTGGCGTTAATCTGGGCATTGGGGGGCGTATTGCTTATGGTAATCAAAGCATCATCAGATTCTTGGCAAAGCCCGTTGGTTACTGTCCATGTTACGGTGATGGTTGTGCCAAATTCCGATTCATCGGGTGTATAAACATTACCGTCCCAAACACCGGCGCCGCCTGTCCATTCGCCGCCACCCGTAGTGGGGGCAGTGGGTGTCATAGTAACCGAATTAGCTTGGCAGGTAATTTTGTCTTCGCCGGCATCGGCAGTAACGGGCTCGTAAATGGTAAGGGTAAGGTATATTTTTTGGTTGCAACCTTCAGGAGTAACGGTATCTTGCTCATACATGCCCGATTCATCGTAAGTAACACCGTTTAAAGTATAGGTTTCGCAGGCAGTTTCGGTAAGGTAAACGGGGTTGGCAGTGCAGGGGTTAATTTGGAATATGCTAAGGGTGCTGCTGGTTTCATTAGCAAGAATTACCAAAGCATTGCCATTGGGGCTATCAGCGGCAGGTATTACAATAATACCCTCTGCTCCTCGGTCGGGACCTCGGTTGTTGGCATAAGTTACATATTGGGGAGCAGCCGGATTAGTTACGTCAAATACCATTACCCCGCCAATGCGCTCCAATGCCACAAAAGCATAGGTTCTGCCGTTTATAACTGAAATGGCTACGCCTTCGGGTTCAGGACCTTTATCATCGCTTCGGTTCTTTTTTGCTATGGCAGCGCCGTTGCTGGCATTAAACAAATTGCTGTAAATGGGGTGATTGGCGGTAATGCGTTCTAATTCATCGCCGCTATCATATACTAAGGTGCCGGTTGAAGCATTCCAAACAGAAAAAGACCGAGCGCCATACACATAAATTTCTTCGTACAAACCGTTGTTGTCGGCATCTCCCAAGGCGGTAGTAGCTTTTAGCCTGCCCAATACAAAATTGTTTTTAATATCGGCAGCATTAGGAAAAACAGCCGGGTCAAGTACATAACTACCCGCTCCAATGGTAGTTTCTTCATTAAAACCGGTATAAGCTCTGGCATCGCCCTCGTTGGCTGTTATAAGGTATTGGTTGCCGGCTATGGTAAAACTTGCCATAGCATCGGGCAGGTACATGCCTTTTATCGGGAAATTAGAAATGTTTACATCAGAGGTTACATCAGAAGCATCTATGCCGTTGCTCAATAGGTTATGGTCTTTGTAACCCAAGGGAATCAGCTTTACAATGGTATTGTTGGTAAGGTCTATTTCAACTAAAGCGTTATTTTCTTGCAGGGTAACCCATGCGCGGGTATCGTTGTCAGAAATGGTAATGTATTCGGGTTCAAAATCTTGGGCTGCCGATGCGCCGGGTCCATAAATACGGATACCTTGCGACCGCAGCAGGGCTTCCTGTCCGTTGTAGGAGGTAAACCCGATGTTGGTTACATTAGCGTTTGTAACCGTAGTCACACCACCCGAAATGTCAATTACACTCACCGAGCCTTCGGGGTCATGTGTGTAGGTATCGTTTGGTTCACCTTCGTTGGCAGTGAGTACGCGGGTTCCGGCGTGGTTAAACACCACCATATCGGGCATAGCGCCTACGCTTACCTGACTGATAAAATCTCCGTTGGTATTTACAAATACTACCTTACCAGGGTTTTGTTTGTTAATACCGTCTTCTATGGCTAAGGCAACAATGCCGTTTTTAACCGCTACACTGTTAATGGCTCCATAAGGGGTAATATCAATAGAGTTGATTAACACAGGCGAGGCAGGGTTTGCAAAATTAATAATATCCAATTTTGACCCGACACTGTTGGCAATAAACAAACGTTGAGTATTGGGGTCGTGAGCACAAATTTCGGCTGAGTTATTAGCCGGAGCGCCATTGTTAAAACTTGCCAGAAGGCTCAGCGCAACTTGGTCGGTAGGTTGGGGTAAATTGCGGTCGTTATCGCGTATATATAAGGTATGTTGTGCCGTAGGAGCAAAGTTTACGTTGGCAGCATTACCTAATTTGCAAATGATGAATTCATCGGCTTCGTCAAGCGCATCATCATTTATGAAAAAAGTAACCGGTATTAGGTTGTTGAGCGCTAATGAAGTAGGTACCGATATGGTAGTTGACCCAATGATGATATAATCGGCAGGATTAGCAGCGGTGGAATAAGAAGCAATCAATAAGTTTATACTTCCGGCTACATTGCCCACAGTAGCCACTCTAAGGTTTACCTGCACAGTACCGGCAGCCTCGCTTACGGTTTGGTCTGCCTTTTCAAACTGAAGGGTATATGGCACAGCAGGCGGCGTATCGGTAATGTGGATAAGGTCAAAACGCGAAGTGCCGGTGGTGCCATAGGTACTGGTAGAACGCGCAGCCAGGTATTGTGTGGCGTTTCCAAAATCTGATACAACTCTAAATGCGGCGTTGGCATTATTATTCAATCCGGTTATAGCCGAAAAATCGTAACTCCGGCTGTACCAAGTATCGCCCGTGCCCGATGCCGCCGGGGTAAAGGTATATGTTTGAGCGTCTGTCCAAACAGGCGTAGTTGCTGTAACATCTAAACTGTATTGCAAAACCCAGGTATTGGCAGCCGTATTGCTCAGGCGTTGTTTAAAATCAATTTTTATACCCGAATAACCAACAGTACTAACGGCTATTTGAATACCTGAGGTTTTAGGTGCTGTACTTTGTGTCGGGTAACCCGTAGTTTGCCAGCCCGAGTTGTCGCCCGAATTAGGGTCATCGGGATGTCCGGCATTAAAACCAGATGAGGTGGTAGTTCCTACCAACGACAATGTGCCGCTTCCGGTAGCAGCAAGCAGTGTACCGGTTCCTGTGTTTGCATCTGAGGGGTTGGAGTTGAAATCCCAAAATGCAAGGGTGGTTTGCGCATACATGTTAAGGCACAGCAACCATAAAACGGTAATGGCGAGTAATTTTTTCATAATTGGTTACAAATTTTTCACAAAAGTATTTGTTGGTTGTAACCAACGCGTTAAACCTAAGTTAAGGCTATGTTAAAATTGAATGATGAACGCTACTGATAGCAAATGGCTACCAAATCACAACTGAAATTTCATCACTTATAATTTTAAAATTATAGCTAACAACCCATCAAATCCGGTTAAGTAAAGCATATTTGTATAGTGTAAACACCGCTATCTGGTATAAACAGGGCTTAACTGCCGGTTGAATAACATTTTAAAAGGTAAAAGTTTACCACAGTTACCCCTTTACCAAATTTACCCCTTATTTTTGCACGCAATAAACCGATGTTCTAATAATTGCCCACTTTACCACTCCTTGTCAAATTATGAAACCCACCACCAACAAAGAAACGAGCAAAACACCCACACCACAAAAGCCAAAAAAAACAGCGCCGCAAAAACGCTTTTGGCATTTGCAAACCACCCCTTTATTGGCTTTATTTGGGTTGGGTTTCCTATTATACATTTACACCGCATCATTTCAGTACGCTCTTGATGATAAATTGTATATAGAAGACAATGCTTTTACCAAGCGCGGTTTTGCCGGTATTCCCGATTTGCTGAAACAAGAAAGTTTAGTTGGTTTTTGGGGGCAAAAAAAAGACCTCCTCGAAGGCGGACGTTACCGACCCTTAGGCATCATCACCTACGCCATAGAGATAGGTATATGGGGGCAAAAACCGGGCATTAGCCATTTTATCAATATCCTGCTCTATTGTTTGGTGGGGTTGGTTTTATATCGGGTTTTATTTAGGTTGCTCCCTCCCAAAGATACCACGCCCTGGTATCTCACCCTGCCCTTTATTGCCACTGCCTTGTATATTGCTCACCCACTGCACGTGGAGGTAGTAGCCAACATTAAAGGGCGCATCGAAATTTTAGAATCGCTGGGCGTGCTGCTTACCATGTATTATGCCCTTAAATTTGTAGATACACCCGATATGCAGACATCGGGGAAATGGTTGTTGGCGGTGTTTATAGCATTTTTTGGGGCGCTCATGTCAAAAGAGAGCGCCATTACCTTTGTAGCTATCATTCCGCTCATGCTGTTCTTTTTTACCAAAACCACCATGCGGCAATACCTCTTGCTTAGCGCACCGCTGCTGTTATCAACCGTTATATTTTTGGTCATTAGGCAGTCGGTAGTAGGGTATTCTATCGGGAGCGGAAAAGTAGTGGTAGATGAATTGCTCAACGACCCTTTCCTTGGCGCCTCAATACCCGATAAATTTGCCACCATTTTTTACACACTTGGGCTGTATATTAAACTCCTGTTTTTTCCGCTTACCCTTACCCATGATTACTACCCCAAGCAGATACCTATTATAAGTTGGAGCGACCCCCGCGCTTTTGTTTCGCTCATATTATATGGCATATTGGGCGTTTATGCACTTTGGGGAATGGTAAAAAAACAAGTACCGGCTTTTGGCATTTGGGTTTACCTCCTCAGTTTTTCTATTGTTTCTAATTTGGTGTTCCCCATTGGTACGTTTATGAACGACCGTTTTATGTATATTCCCTCCATCGGGTTTTGCCTCATAGTGGCATGGTTGCTCACCCAAAAACTACCCGATTGGGTAAAATCGGTCAAAACCGAAAAGATAGTACTGTATGTGTTTGCCGCTTTACTTGGTTTGTACTCCGTAAGAACCTTAGCAAGGCTTCCGGCTTGGTACAACAACGAAACCTTGTTTTTAACCGATGTAAACAACTCGCCAAACAGTACTAAGGTGAATACCTCTGCCGGCGGTACACTGGTAGAAAAAGCCGCAAAACTACAAAAAGCTAACCCCGACCGCGCCTCCATGCTCATACAAGGAATTAAGTACTTAGACAAAGCCTTAGAGATTTACCCCCAAAACGCCAATGCCCTTTTGCTCCGAGGTAATGCCCACTATGAGCTAAATAACGATTACGATAAAATGCTGCGCGACTACCTGCCACTGGTAGAAAAAAATCCCGACCATGCACAAGTAACCCAAAACTTAGCCATGATGGCAGATGCCGAAACCGACCCCAAAAACGTGGATAAACTGCTCAGCTTTATTGAAAATAAGTGGATACCGCTTAACCCATCTACTACAACGCCGTTTAATGTAGCAGGTAAGGTTTATGGCAGAAAAAAGAACGACCTTGACCGCTCTATTTTCTATTTTGAAAAAGCCTTATCCATAGATGATAAAGACCCGCTTGCCCTGCAAGATATTACCACTGCCTACGGACTAAAAGGCAACTACCAAAAAGCGCTGGAAATGGGTTTGAGAGCCCTTAAAAACGATGCCAACAATGCCCGTACTACCATGAACGTAAGCATCACCTACCAACAAATGGGCGATACCCTCAATGCCCGAAAATACCGCGAAAAAGCCCTCATGCTCGACCCCAATATGAAATAAACCCTCATGCTTTTTTTCGTATCACCCCACCCAACTCGTTATGCGTATCCCTAATTACCACCCCACCGAAGAACGACTTAATTACCTTACCCACGGAGTAAGCGCAGCGCTGAGTTTAATAGGCATAGCCACATTGATACAAAAAGGTATTGTATATAGCGACAGCTACCTCCTTATAGGCATGCTCATTTTTGGGCTGTGCATGTTTTTTACATTCCTTACTTCTACCCTCTACCATTGGGTGCAGCGACTACAGCTAAAAAAACGTATGCGCCTTTTAGACCATTTAGCCATATACCTGCTCATAGCAGGCACCTACACCCCGTTTGCCCTAAACAACCTCCGTTCCGACTGGGGCATACTTATTTTGGTATTGATTTGGGTAATAGCTGCTTTGGGTATTACCTATAAAATAGTGTTCCGCCATCATTTTGATAAATTAGGAGCCATTGATACCTTTATGTATGTGGCTATGGGTTTTATTTCGTTGCTGTTTGTAAAGCCCATGATACGTTGCATACATGCCGGCGGTTTAGCTTTGTTAGTAGCCGGCGGTGCGGCATACATGGTAGGCGTTTATTTTTACGAATCAAAAACCATTAAATATAACCACGCCATCTGGCATCTGTTTGTAATGACAGGAGCATTCTTGCACTACCTTTCTGTTTTGTTTTTTGTCCTACCACCGGCGGTATGAGTGGTGAGTGAAAAATGTAGAGACGCACGGCCGTGCGTCTCTACATTTTTCACTTTTCACTAATTACCCCCACCAATTCATTTAATTGTAATTTTTGTTAAAAAATGTAAACAGAATGAAAGTAATGGTGTTTGAGTGAGTAACTTTGTGCCCAAAATGAAGCCCCAAATAAATGTAGCCATAGATGGTTATTCATCGTGCGGTAAAAGCACACTTGCCAAAGAATTAGCCAAAGCGCTCGGGTATATTTACATAGACTCCGGCGCTATGTATAGAGCAGTAACCTATTATGTGCTAACTCATCATATTGACCTTAACAATGCAGTAGAGCTTCAAAACGCTTTAAACAACATACGCATCACCTTTGAGTCCAACTCCAACACCCGGCAAACAGAAACATTCCTTAACGGCATAAATGTAGAAGCACAAATCAGAGACAAAGCAGTCAGCAATTTAGTTAGTCAGGTAAGCGCTATAAAGGCAGTGCGGGAGATGCTGGTAAAACAGCAGCAGGCAATGGGTAATGCCAAAGGCGTGGTAATGGACGGCAGAGATATAGGAACGGTGGTTTTTCCCGATGCAGAGGTGAAACTGTTTGTAACCGCCCATATAGCAGTGCGCACCCAACGCCGCTATGCCGAGTTAATAGCCAAAGGCATACAAACCACGCCCGATGAAGTACAGCAAAACCTGCAAATGCGCGACCATATAGACTCTACCCGAAGCATAACCCCCCTCCAGCAAGCTGCTGATGCCATAGTGATAGATACTACGCATCTTACAAGAGAGGAGCAACTGAAGCAGGCAATGGAGGTGGTACAACAAAAACTAACACTCCATCACTAAAATTATCATTTCAATCAAAATAATTGATTCACTTTTTAAATAGCTCTATATGAAACATCTTTTCTTTTTATTTTCGGTCTGTTTGCTGCTGCTTGCAACAACGGCAGCACAGGCGCAGCTCAATTATGGACTGAGTAGTTTTGCAGGAACTTACACGCCTATTTCTACGGGTGGTGGTGCAACGACGTGGACTGGAGCAGCCGGCGATGATGTTACCCAGTCAAACGTACCCATTGGGTTCACGTTCAATTACTTGGGCACTGACTTTACCACTGTTGCTATCTGTAACAGTGGCTGGGTTTCGTTCAACGGGGCAAGTACGAGTACGAGCTTCACCAACGGTGATATGTACACCACCTCCGGACCGAACAACGCACTGTTTCCTTGGTTCGATGATCACAATTTCACGCTGAACTCGGTGACGGGCACTGCGCCTACGATTCTCTACCAAACACAAGGTTCAGCACCCAACCGCACCTTCACCGTGCAATGGGTGAACGTGAATGCGGGCCGCACGGCAGCAGGTGGTTCCGCACTGAACTTCCAAGTAATCATCTATGAGACGACTAACGTGATAGAGTTCTGGTACGGACCCAGGATCATTGGAACGTATCAAGCCACGCAGTCCGCCTCTATCGGTATTGAAGGGGCCACCGGTGGTGTGGGCAACTACCTAGATGCCATGACCGGCAGCAGCCGTTGTGGTCATTATTACTTAGCCGAGAACCAATGGCCGGCCTACAACTTCCGGTTCACCCCCGGAGTGCCCGCCGCATTGGCCGCAGGTACCTACACCGTGGGTTCGGGTGGCGCTTACAAGAACCTCAGCGATGCGGTAGCCGACGTTCAGCAGCGCGGCATCAGTGGGGCCATCACCCTCAACCTGACCGATGCGGTCTATGACACTTCCGCCGTAGGCGGTAATAACTTCTTCCCTATCCTGATTGGTCCGGTTACCGGGACAAGCAGCACAAATACGATCACGATCAGCAAAACCGGCAGCCCTGCCACTATCCGTTGGGGCGGAAACATCACCGGAAACACCAGCGGTTCGATGGTGAACCAAGCTTCCACCGCCATCAATGGCTCGAACGTGGAACCGATATTCGGTCTCGTGGGTGTGGACTTCCTCACGTTGAACAACGTGGACATCCGCGGAAACGTGGGCTTCCAGAACGCCGATCACGCGATAGGAGTGTACAACAGCTCCGCTACGGACGGCTCGCAGAACAACACGTTCAGCAACTTCAGCACTATCATGCGCCGGGCAAACACGGGTTCGCGCGGCGTGGTAATGAACACGGTGACCACTCCATCGGCGGCCACCGGTGCGAACTCGAACAACACCTTCCGCGATTTCTCGATCACGAATTCCTACGCGGGTATCGGCATCACGGGTAACGCCACGTGGCCTGACCTGAACACGACGATCAACCGCACGCTGTGTACCACATTCAACACGATCGGCGATCCGGCGACGGCGAATGACATCGGGAACGGCACATCCGCAGCATTCGGCATCAGCGCTTCCAACCAGAACGGCTTGATCGTGCGCAACAACAGTATCCGCAACGTGACGGCCTCGGGAACCGTGGCCGTGGACGGCATCACGCTTTCAGGACTACAGGGCAACACAGATTGTTCCAACAACATCATTCGCACGGTGCGCAATGCGAGTACCACGGCTACCACCGCCATGAGCGGCATCCGCGTGGCGCACTCCACCACCGGCACCGTGGATATCCGAGTGTATAACAACTCGGTTTCGGAGATTACCAGCGGTTATACAGGCACAGCCTCTGCGACCAAGCAGATCAAGGGTATCTTCCTGTCCGGTACTACGGGCAGCACGTCCAATACCTACTCAGTGTTCAACAACTCGGTGAGCATCGATGGATCGGGTAGCCCGAACATCTCCAACGTCTGCCTCGAGACGACACAATCCGCTTCGGTCTTCCTCATCCGCAACAACGTGCTGGCGAACTGGACAGCCGCCCAAGGTGCTACCGCCCGTCACCACGGTGTGGCACACACCTCGGCAACGACGATCGGCGGCACGGGCTCGTTGGTGACCAACAATGACATCTTCATCGCCAACGATGCAGGCGTTTCCGGTTTCACGGCACAAGGCAGCACCACCAACTATAACGGCGTTACCGCGTGGCAGGCAGCAATCACCTCACCCGCAGGTTCCGTGAACAGCAATTTGGAGATCAACCCGCTCTTCACAAACAACAACACAGACCTGCACGCAGGTGCCGCCGGCTTGAACGGAGGAGGTGTTGCCCCTCCGGCCTACATCACCACCGACTTGGATTGCGCGACGCGCACGCCCGATAATGATATTGGTGCGTACATCCTAAACGCTTGTACAGGTGCAATAGCCGGCACCATTTCCGGCACATCTGTGGCTTGCCAAGGAACTGACCCTGCGCTTTCTCTTACCGGTGCATCAACGGGTTTAGGTATCAGCTATCAGTGGTTTTATGGCACTACTCCCGGTGGACCCTATCCCAATGCATTGGGGACTTCTAACACCCAATCTACTGTAGTTTTATCTTCTCCGGGTACTTATTATATTATTGCCCAAGTTACCTGTTCCAGCGGACCTGTAACAGCAACTACTCCCGAATTTGTTTTTACCCGCAACCAAACCCCCACCGCCTCTGCAGGCAGCAACAGCCCCATTTGTGTAGGTCAAACGCTAAACCTGACCGGTACCACCGACGTAGGAGCGGTATTCTCTTGGACAGGTCCTAACGGATTTAGCAGTACGGTACAAAATCCGAGCATTCCTAATACTTCTTTGGTTGCAAGTGGTACATATACTTTCATTGCCTCGCTAAATGGCTGCCCCAGTGTACCTGCAACTACAAGTGTTGTAATTGCACCGCAGCCTACAATAACCGCCACCACAGCCACACCCAATCCGGTTTGCATCGGCAGTAACAGCCAGTTGAATGTAACAGCCTTGGTGGACGTACCTTTTGTTCGTATAACCGAAATTACCTTTTTCCGCACAGGAACAGGTCAAACGAGCCCTTGGCCGCCTTCTATACCTACCGGACCAGACGACTATGTAGAGTTGAACAACACATCCGGTTTGCCTGCTGATATTAGTGGGTGGACTTATGCTGACTACTCTACGGGATCGGCAACAGCCAACCACAGCATCACCTTCCCTGCGGGTACGGTTATTCCGCCCAATGGTTACATCGTAATTGGGTTGGCAACAGGAACCAATGACCCGGCAAACTTTTATTATGCAGCTACAGGTAGTTCAGGTTTTTATACTTCGGGCGCAAATGCATGTTTCATTTTGCGCGATGCCTCTTCTGTCATTATAGATGCAGTTGCCACAAACACAGCAACATTTAACGCAGGTTTGGGTGTTACCCCCACAGATTGGTCAGGTTCTGGAGCTAGCGCTCCTAGCGGTAATGCGGGTAGTCGCAGGACTGCCGCCCTTGACAGCAATACCGGCGCTGATTGGACAGCTTCTTCGGCTCCAGGTGGTACGCAAACTATTGGAACTTTCAACCCGGGTTATACCAATACTAACCAAAGCGCTCCGGCGAGCTACCTTTGGTCTCCAAACACCTATCTTGATTTTAACAACATCAGTAACCCATTTGCTACCGGTGTTATAGCCAGTACTACCTACACGGTAACGGTTACCAGCAATGTTGGCTGTACAGCACAGAGTACAGTAACGCTTACTGCAAGTGGACCCATTACCGCCGCTACCATTACCCCTGCCACTCCCGCCTTCTGCACCGGTGGCTCGGTAACCCTCACTGCCACACCTTCAGATGGTGGCGCACCCTTTACCTACGCATGGGCAGGACCCGGCGGACCTGCCGGTGCCGCTGCTACCCAAGCAGCCAATGTAGCCGGCTTGTGGACGGTAACTGTTACCGATAACTGCGGCGGTAACGTGGTAGTAAGTACTACCGTTGCTGAAATTGCGCCTCCGGGTGGTTCGGCAACTGGTCCGGCAACCGGTTTAACTTATCAAAACTTAGTATATACCGCAACCGGTTTTACCGGTACGCCCAATTTTCAATGGCAATTTGCAACGGTATTAACCGGACCTTACACCAATGTGGGAACTAACTCACCCTCGTTTACGGCAATTGCAAATGGTGGCGCTACCTATTATATACAGTGTGTTATTACAGACCCCGTTACCGGCTGTGCTACTACTACTAACGTAGTTACTACAGTAGTATCGGTTGCAGGAGATAATGTTTGTGAAGCAATTCCGCTTGCGGTTGGAACCAACGGACCATTTACCAACGTAGGCGCAACTACCGAAACTGGCGAGCCAGTACCTCCTTCAACAGGGTTTACTACTCAAACTGGTTGGGGCGCACTAGGTATCAGTAATTCCGTCTGGTATTCATTTGTTTGTCCGCCATCAGGTAGAATTAGTATTAACTTAGACCCCGCACTAAATCAATGGGATGGGCAGTTGGCGCTTTATAGCGCCCCTGATTGTGGCGCTATTTTATCGGGTGGTGCAACACTATTAGCAGCTAATGATGACGGTATAACAGGTTTAGCTCCCTATCAGCCAATTATCACGCCGATTTGCCTCACTCCGGGAGTTACCTATTATGTGCAATTAGATGGATTTGGTACAACTACCAATAACAACTTTGGGTTGGTTCTAAATCAGGAACCCGCCCTTGTTACTGCAAGTATCAGCGCAGCGCCTACTTCGGTATGTTCCGGCGGCAATGCCGATATTACCTTTACCGGCACTCCAAACGCTACTGTTACTTACAACATAGATGGTGGTTCTCCCCTGACTACCGTATTAACAGGTGGTACCTCGGTGGTAAATACCGGTGCACTTACAACTCCTGTTACCTATAATTTAGTTAGTGTTACCAATGGCGCTTGTACGCAAATCTTTACCGGCGTTAGCGCTACTGTAACCATTGCTCCTAATGTTTCTGCAGGCACCGTTTCCGGCACCACGCCCCTTTGCTTAGGCGCTACAGCTACCTTTACCTCCACCGGCGGCACTACCGGCGGCACATGGAGTAGTGATAACACCGGCGTAGCCACTGTTGATCCTTCATCGGGTTTGGTAACTGCCCAAGGGCAGGGTTCTGCTAACATCACTTATACCGTAAATACCGGTTGTGGTAGTCCTGTATCGGCATCTGCGCCGGTTACGGTGAATGCCTTAGACTATGCCAACCTACAGTTTCCGGCATCGGGTACTGTTACACAGGGCTGCATATTTACCGCTTACGGGCAGGTGTATGAACTCGGCTTAACCGAAGCGCCCGGTCCCGGTGCAGGCATTGTTGCCGAATTTGGCATTGGACTTTTAGGCACTAACCCGAATACGTGGACTAACTGGACACCTGCCTCTTTCAACGTACAGTTTGGCAACAACGATGAGTACTGGTTTAACTCCAATATCAACCTGCTTCCCGGAACATACAACTACACTTTCCGTTATTCCTATCCGGGTTGCCCGGGCGCATGGCAATACGGTGGCTTTCCTGCCGGTTTCTGGGATGGAACTACCCATGTAAGCGGCGTGCTTACGGTGAATCCGCAACCTGCTCAGCCTCCTGTGGTAAACTGCTGGGATAACTTTGTATTTAACACCACTACTTGTGCGTGGGAAAATACGGGTTCGCAACCTGCTCAGCCTCCTGTGGTAAACTGCTGGGATAACTTTGTGTTTAACACCACTACTTGTGCGTGGGAAAATACGGGTTCGCAACCTGCTCAGCCTCCGGTGGTAAACTGCTGGGATAACTTTGTATTTAACACCACTACTTGTGCGTGGGTAAATACGGGTTCACAACCTGCCCAACCGCCTGTGGTAAACTGCTGGGATAACTTTGTATTTAACACCACTACTTGTGCATGGGTAAATACGGGTTCGCAACCTGCCCAACCGCCTGTGGTAAACTGCTGGGATAACTTTGTATTTAACACCACTACTTGTGCGTGGGTAAATACGGGTTCACAACCTGCCCAACCGCCTGTGGTAAACTGCTGGGATAACTTTGTATTTAACACCACTACTTGTGCATGGGTAAATACGGGTTCGCAACCTGCCCAACCGCCTGTGGTAAACTGCTGGGATAACTTTGTATTTAACACCACTACTTGTGCGTGGGAAAACACGGGTTCGCAACCTGCCCAACCGCCTGTGGTAAACTGCTGGGATAACTTTGTAT
>ERZ761609.701-NODE-701-length-36287-cov-32.018796_pt1 | contig 36287 bp, 32 predicted proteins | sample MGYA00511163_ERZ761609 | MGnify/ENA primary metagenome ERZ761609 (study PRJEB28899, sample SAMN02445070) | bioreactor sludge metagenome | biome: EBPR sludge | place: Australia: Brisbane, Thorneside Wastewater Treatment Plant | collected 2011-12-16 ...
CCCCACCTTTAACCCCACCTTTAACCCCACCTTTAACCCCACCTTTAACCCCACCTTTAACCCCACCTAAATCCCTGTTTTCCGTGTCGGATGCGATATACGTGACCGTGATGTTTGTACTGCACGAACATCATGGAACATGTCATGCTTGAAACACCGAACACTCGACGTCTTGATGAGATTATTCCGGCCATTCGTTCAATGGCAGCACGGTTGGATGGACATAGTTTGTCCGAGCTGACGGTTGACCGTGTGGAGGCAATTGTTGCAGATATGAACTATCTGTTGAAGCCGATTGTAACGGATGTTCGACGCACTGGACAGCGGAGTGTGCTGAATACCATGCGTGGGTCGTTGATCGATTACATCGGTCGTGGACGTATTCAGGACCGGATGATCAGCAAACCACGCGGATATAGTGGTGACTATCTCACGATTGACTGGTTGTATCAACAACCATTTGATGGTGATCATCGTGTTGACGTGTGGAACCGTCTGTCGTATGCACAGCAAGCAGCCCGTGCTGTTCGGGCACGTGTAGACTATGTGCGAGATGCTATTCTGCCAATTCTCTCGGCTGCGACGACGGATATCAGGATACTCGACATTGCGTCTGGTCCAGGACGTATTGAACGTGGAGTATTTGATGCTGTACCATCATTACGTCATCGAGTAACGTTTGAGTTATTGGATGCCGACGAAGATGCCATTGAATACTCACGAACGTTATTATCATCCGGTACTCCAACAAACATCGACCTACAATTCCATCATAGGAATGCTCTGCGGTTTGCACCAACATCAACGTATCGATTTATCTGGTCGGCAGGGCTGTTTGACTATCTCGATGACCGACTTGCAGCACGTCTACTCTCGCGGATGTATTCCTGGCTCGACAAGGGCGGCAGTATGCTTGTTGGCAACTTTGCTCCGGAATGCCAATCACAATGGTCACTCGAGGCGTTTTACGACTGGTTCCTGATCTACCGATCGGAAGAAGACTGCCTTAAACTCTGTGAAGCTGCCGGAATACCGTTTGAGAGGATCCGTCTGGAGCGCGACGTAACGGACAGTGTGGTCTTAATGTGCGTTGATGCCGAGTGAGGCCGTACACGGACAGTCCTCACCACCATCACGACTGATACCGATGCTGTAGGCATAGTTGGCAATTCCAACGACGTTACGGACACCGAGTTTCGACATGATGTTTTTCCGATGCGACTCAACAGTATCTTCGGAGATAAACAACTTGTTGGCAATCTCTTTCGACGTCAGCTCAAGTTTTACGATACAGCAGATAACCTTCATCTCTGTGGCCGTGATATGAGGATTCCGCTGTTTCCGTTCTGCCGGCGGTCGGGAGTCGGGTCGTTGTAACGTGACAAACCGTCCATGTCGTATATCACGCATCACCGTCACAATCTCATCCAGGCCTGCGGCCTTTGGTGCATATCCGTCGAGTCCATTACGCATGGCCTTTTCGGACAATTCAAACAGCGAAAACATCGTGAGTAACATCGTCTTCGTATCAGGACAATCTGCCTTGATGGCCTTGGAGAGGGTAATACCATCCATCGGCTCCATCTGATAATCCGTCACAACAAGATCAATCTCATCACGCCGACGCAGGATGGTTTCCACGGCCGTTGTTGGATGTGTTTCCGTACCAACAACCGTAATGTCATCATACGTCGAAAAACTCATAGCAAACCCCTCAACCACGGAACGGTGGTCGTCAACCAAAAAGACCCGTAGCGGTGTCATGCGCCTGAATGTGGAATAGTGAACTTTACAAACGTCCCCCTGCCGGGACGACTATCAATATACACGGTCCCACCGAGCCGTTCGATACGATTCATTGCGTCACGTAGTCCCAGTCCAAACGATGTTACCGATTGATCAAATCCGCGGCCATTATCATTCACGGACACCATCGTCTCATCATCGAGCACACCCAGTTGCAGTTCAATCGACGTTGCCTCACCGTGGCGAAGCGCATTCTGTAGGGCCGTTTGAGCACATCGGTACAAACACAGGCGCACCTCGGGAGAGAGGGAAACACGATTATTAACTCGCTCGCCCCCTTCTTCGCCCCTTTCACCAATTTCTGTCTCACCCCACGTTACACACTGCACATCCACACCGGCCGACCGAACCTCCTCGGCGAGGGTAAGCAGGGCAGCACCCAGACCAGCCGTTTCCAGGTGCTGGGCAGAGAGGGCGTGGGAGAGCTCACGAACATGTTCTGTGAGCCGACGCAGCTGGCTACGGACCTGTGTCACCTCCAGCAGTGTTGCTGCGGGCAGACCACCGGACCGTAAAAGATTATCAACCTGTAAACCAATCACCGTGAGGGACTGTCCCACATCATCATGCAGCACCGTACCCACCTCACGCACCGTCTGCTCGCGCGCGGCAATCGACACATCAAGTTTTTCGCGTTCCTTATTCAGCTCCAGCTCACGAATGGCCTGTTGTTGAGCAAGGCGCACCTCAACGGAGCGGGGGACGGAGGCGGCAGTATCGCGCTGCAGCTCATCTTGTAACGTAATAAGCTCTAGGGAAAGGGGCAAAAGGCGCTCGGCAGGTGCAGAAGAGCCATAAAGATCAAGGTACTCACGTAACAACTTCATCGTATCGTCCCGACGTCGAAACTCCCGTGTTAAACCAATCGCCTGCTCGAACGCCTGCTCAGCGGCCTCCATATCACCACGTGCAAATGCCTGTTTCCACCGTGCCGACTTTACGATAGCCCTACAGGCCACGGAGAGTGTTGAAAGAACAGCATCATCTACCTCCACCAAACCCGCTACCGCCCGCTCCAGATCACCTGTCTTAAGATCCAGATCCACCATACCGGCCAGCAGTGAATATTCTTTCTCAACATTGTGAATTGTACGGGCGCAGTTCAGCGCACGCTCATACCACATACGCGCCTGCTCATATTCTCCGGCCGTTTTTTCGAGCAGGGCAAGATTGTGGAGGATGGTACAGTTAAGAATTGATGGACGAGCAAGAATTTCTACCTGCAGGGCTTCGATATAGTATTTCCGCGCTGTAGGAGTGTCGTTTAAGCGTTGTAACGCAACGGCGATGTTTACCAGATTTGCGGCTGCAAGAGGCAGATTGGGAAGTCGTGTTAGAACTGGCTGCGCACGGAACATATACTCAAGAGCCTGTGACAGCTCATCGGAGCCTGTCAGGAGCTCGGCAATAGTCACATCACAAATAGCAGTTCCAATAGAATCTCCGTACAGTTCAAACTCGGTACGAAGCTGATATATGGTTGCAAGCTGATCCGCCAGTGAGCCCGGGCGAGTACTACGTTCATACAAGTACCGAAACCACGTTTTGACGACATCATTGATGACACGTGTATCATCAACGACATACCTGGCTGTGATCTTGATAACGACGTCTGTCTGAAACCTGAGGAATGCGGTGCGCGCTGCTAAGATGTCATACGCAATTACGACCTCCTCATCCGGACTACCTTGCCACGTCTGCAGAATCTCCCAGGCCTCATCATGCCGAGCGCGTGCCAACTTTGTGGCAGCCTTCATCAGTAATTCAGCGGAAGGTTTGGTGTACCGAACGTCACCATCCCCCGAGAAGGACATTCTCAGCAACTGGAGTGCAAAAAATCCCGGTTTTCCGTGAGGTGGTGGCATTGTGGTGAACATGTAGATTTGGCGTTCACGAGGCAGCAATGGCGGCGCAAACATGGACGGAACGGTAAACTACTAACATTTTGGAGGAGACGGGAGATGTCAGAAACACGATTTAAAATGTATAAAGTGACAGAAGGTCAAAGTGTCGCGAATGCACTACGAGTACATACAATTGATCACGCTCAGAATCCGAGGCGTATACCGAAGTATCAGATTTCAGGCAACGACGTATTCGAAAATGCGGCGTCGGGAATGTACCTCTTGATTGAGCCGGCACATGTTGCCAACAACACCGTGCAGGCTGGCAAACTTGTACTCTTTCAGAAGGATCAGGATCCTGGTTCAGGTACGAACAATACGTGGAGCCTGGCGGAAACTGCTCAACCCATACCTGTCGACATGACTGGACCGATTGGGGGCTTATACATGCGAGTTGATAAATAAAACATCGAGCAAATCGAATGCGTCGTTGCGCGGACAATGACAATCATAGTCTCATGCCGAAAACGGATAACATCGGGAAGCAGTCAGATAACATCAGGCGGCTTCCCATTTCTTTGCGAGTTCAACATTGCTGACGAAGGGCGTTTGATTCCGGCCATGTCGCTGAATATGCATTGCGACCTTGTTTATAACTTCATCGAAGGACAATGGTTGGTGCTCAGAGGGAATCGTTGTAACATGCTGGTAATAATGACCGAAAACACTTTCGTGCTCATGAGTGCCGATTTGTAATGAGAATGCATACTGTTTATCACCACACGATGAAACAACAAGAATCGATGTCGTGGTGACCTCGTGTGATACGCCTGACTCGGCAATAGAAAACTCTCGCGCGGATTCAGCGATAGCCGACATAAACTGTCGTTCTTTCCACGAATCATCAGTATGGACGAACGCTTGTGCAGAATCTGTACGGTCAGTGCGGATCAATCTGCACGCATCAACAACGACAACGATTCGAGCATCCTTCTTCATAGACTGATAAATAGCCTTTTTTAGGTCCGCTTCAGAAATCAGAGAGTTCGTATCGTCAACGTCGGAATCACCTGCTAACAGATAGTGATCAAGGAAGCGATCTTCACGATTGGAACGAACAAGCACACCGTGTCCGAAATAGACAATGACACCTGTAGTATAAGGCGGAGTATCTCGCACAAACTCACAGATCGTATCGAGAATCCTATCCTTTGTTGCGACTGCATCAATCAGAGGAGGGGAGGGATGAATATGTATCCGATGATCCCGAGCAAAGATGCCATCCCACCTGTTCCATTCGCGGATCTCATTCAAGTCGATCATTGTGCCACTATTCTTTGTCGAGCTCCCAACACAGATCGTGAGACCACGAATTGGTTGTCTTGGTAGATTTAACATCTCGTCGTTCCTCCTTAATGCGGGTCGAGTACAAAGAATCTACAATCATATGTTCGATCACGATCAACAACAACGACGATACAGATGAAAAATCCCGGAAAACCGTGAGGCCACTCTAGACGTTGCTACGTCATTTGAAATCATTAGATGTCCGGTATGACCTCACCGCATGTAACACCCCGGGGTGTTACCCCGGGCTGATATACCGCGCCCCTCCGGGGCGGTTCAGAGATCTGGGTGCCCCGGAGGGGCAACGATCAGCCGGCAGTGAAACCATCGGGAAACAATGCGATAAAGAGAAAGTGTCACCCGGCGTAACCCCGCGTAAGCCGGTGTAACCCGGCGTGGGCCCGCGTTCCATCTCTTCAACCATTCCGTGAGTGTACGGATGTGATTAGGGCCTGCGCTTCCGAAACAAAACGTTTCGCAATCTGGCCAACCTCTTCAGCTACCGCGCCATCGTATGTGTTAGGTGTTTCGTCACGAGCGGTGTGAAAACACATCCAGACATCGACGTCGTGAATTAGCCGATGTTCTGCTGCATATCGGAACAACTCTCGTCGTGAAACACCATCAACGGCATTTACGCTAACATTCATCTCCAGCCACCGCTGCATCGTTTTCCAGGAAAGGGTATATGCAACCGTAAAGTTCTGTATGATACCACTACGAACCGTGTCTCGTAGTTCAGAGGGAATGGTTGTCTCATACGCCTTCGCGGCATTTATGGACCGTTCGAGTGCGGTTGTGGCGTTCGTGAGACTGCTGAGATCGAGCTTCATAATGGTTGTGGCCGTCACTGTGTTTGGACAATGTTCGAATCGACGTCAGATTTCAAAAAGCTCTTCAAAAGAGGATAAGACGATGACTACGAGTTACGACATATCAGCGTTCACGATATGGAAAGTCCATCAATCCATAGGGTGACTGGTGACATTTACTGTCGTTGCATTCCGGACGTTTCGGTGGGCTAGGGGAAACGATATTTCACACGGTATAAGGACGAGCCAGTTGTTCCGGTTGAATTGAAGCAGGATTGACTACCTGTCAGCAGACAACTCACAGAAGCCGATGGTATTGCCGGTGTAAAATGGGCTTACATACGTAAGTCGTTGGCAGTATTAAACTTCGCGTGAACATGTGTTTGTGGGCAGGACAAAAGTAAAATGAACGAACGGCGAGTTTGATCTGAATCTACCGCCAACGTAAACACGTGATGATGTATCAAAGATGGCTGGCATTAGAAACCAACGTTGTTACTAGTAGGGTGAGGTTGTGGGGAGTCCTTCGCAACGTGAAGCAAGTGATAGGTATGACATTCCGGGGAGATTCAACACACTTCAGGTTCTCGAGAAGGTATCCAATCCGAATAAATACGCACGCAAAGGAGAGAGAAAAACCGTGGTGTTCGACAGTCATAAGGATCACATTAAGATGTGGAAAAGTAGTGCTTCGTGGAATATTGCAGTATGCGGTAATGCGTCGTATTTTGCACTCGGTTCTTTGACAATGATCGAAACAAACCTCTTACTCAAGAGGGTGCGAGTCAGGCTTTCTACAGGCTGTGGCTTATGTCACAGTCACACCATCAGGTGTTGCCTGGGGCCACTATGGCATCTCCGTGCGTGGATCATCTATGGCGGAGACATGATGCAGAATGTGGTCACAGGATATGCCCGGGCACATGACAGATCAAATCTTACACTTGGATGTACTCCATTCGTAAGCATGTAGCATTTGTAGGTGTTGAACGGACAGAACGAGTAGATAGGCATCAAAGGCGCTGAAAATGAACGGACTCGCGCTAAGAGAACGGACAGGGCATGTTGCCCGTTCATTTTCATCAATCTTATCCGAAAGGAGTAATCTATGAAAAAGGATTACAAAGATGCCTTGAGTAGTCTTGAGGCGATCATTGAGAAGAACCATAGCGCCTTTGACAGTCACACTCGATCACAGATTGCGGAGTTGTTAAAACTCCTTAGGGAGACTGATACGCCCGAATGCAAATCCGTGACCGAAAACACCGCGAGCACGACGAGAAAGACACAAGTCTTTCTTCAGGTTCTCAAGATAGTCGTTGATGTTTTGCGGATGGTAGCAGAGTGACAACCTATCTACAAACGTTTCTATTGAGGAACAGCAAATGACATTCGGTGAACTTTTGCAGTGGTTCCGAGGCGAGCACAACCTCAGTCAGATTGAGCTTGCGGCTAGGTTGCATATATCCCAAAGTTTTCTTTCGCAATTGGAACGAGACGAAAGATCACCAGGGAAGCAGGTCGTCAGCATTGTGGCGGCGCAGTTGCAGGTTCCTGACATTGTCATTTTGGTCCTCACATCTCGACACTCTGAAGACATGATGATAGAAGCTTCAGACTTTTCAAGGTTAAAATCGAGCATGGTACGATTGATAAAGGAGCATTTTCCAAATGTCAGTGAAGTTGCCGACAAATCATAAGCACCTTGCTGTAATTTGCGGTTTAAAAGGTGATGTAAACGGACTGCTTACCTTGTCGGAGTTGTCGTACAAAGCTGACGGAAATCAGTATCGTGAATGGCCGCTCCGCCAAAAGGGATGTGGTAAAGTACGTTACATTCAGTCTCCCAGACCGCGTCTATGCTATGTACAAACAAGACTATACATGGAACTTCTATCAAGACTTGAAGTAGCCGAGGCAGCATTCGGTGGTGTCATTGGGCACGACAATATTCAGAATGCTTCAATTCACACTGGAAATCGATTCGTTTTTAATACCGACATTCAGAACTTCTACCCAACTCTCAATTCGTCGATGGTGTATCGAGCATTGTTGAATGTCGGTTTCATACCCAGAATTGCATCAATAATCACCAAACTGACGACATATAAAGGCTCTGTACCAACTGGCGCTCCAACAAGCAGCGCTATTGCCAATATCGTAATGTCGGAATTCGATGAAATCGTGTCAGCTCACGCTTCAAAACGAGACCTGCAATACACGCGCTTTGTAGATGATATTGTACTTAGCGGCCAATATGACTTTCGTCACTCAGGTTCTGTTGCTTTCATACTCGAAAGTATCCGCTCATTTGGGCTTAAGTATCACAATCGAAAGACATGTTTCCTCGACCTCGAAAGAAACGGTAGTGTGCTCATCACGGGTATCGATGTTTCCCTAGAATGTATACAGCCATCCCGCGCTATTCGTCGGTTAGTTAAATCTGGTGAGTATTCGACAGGTCTACTGGGTTACATTGAACGTATCAAGCAAGTAGATGACGATCTATGGAAACGATAAGATTAAATAGTCTTCTTACACTCCCCACGTTGTCAAACACAATAAGCAGAATCATAGCTACCGTCGGGTTCGAAGATACACTCAAGTGTTACCATTCGCAGAAGCGAACTAGCTTTGATTATGACCATTTTGGTTGGGTGTGAATCTGCACTAATACCATTAAAACAGTTCTTAGTCCATTGTTCATCTATTGTAGCTTTGAGTTCGCCGAAGCGAGAGAAGTCATTTAGTTTCACCTCGGTAGCTTAATGCGTATATCAGAACGAATGGTTTATTCGTGTCAATACCGAGTATCTGGACGATGATTGAGGAAGAGAAAGGAAACGAGATCACATGTTGTTGTATTCGTTCCTTCGCAATTCTCCAACACGTTTGTTCTCATTTCGTATGTCACGTTCATGTGTGTTTTCCTCGTCAATTGCAAGATATCGCAACTCGACGTTTCTTTTTATTGACAGGAATATTATGAATGCGATCCCATACAAATGTCACGCCTCGTCATCTCAGGCAAAGCAATCGAACGCCCCTCTGGAGCGCTTCAGAGGTCTCATTGCCCAGCGTGTACATTTGCCCGTAGTAGCAACGATCAGCGGGCGGTGAAACCGTCCGGAAACGACCCGAAACAGAACCCCGCGTAACCCCGTGTAACCCCACGTCGCCCAGCGTAAGCCGTTGTCGGCCCCCAAAAACCTGGAGAGGTTGTCGACCTTAGTTAAATCTCTTGAAAGGAGTACAGAATGGCGCGGCAACGACGGCATTTTTTGCGACGAAGCAGAAGCAGGTAGAATCCGGCGATACCATAGCCCCTACAATAATGCCATGTAACCTGATGGAACACCGAAGATCAGCGCATACGACAGCGCGTAATGTACTCAATCGAGACCAAATTGTCGTGATGGATGGAGCTCAATCTCCCGCGATTGTTTAAGTTATCTCACTGGTGAATTCACGCTTCGCAAAGATAAACGGGCACCTCTCATGAAGTTCACTCGAAAGTCAACGAAGAAACGAGCATATCCATCTATGCGCGCAGGTGTATGCGGTAAGCGTCACAGGAATCAGTAATTCTCTATGGATGCAAAAAACTAACTTCAATTCAAGACCATTAACTGGACACGAGATGCCTGCAACTGGAGAACAAGTGAAAGAGAACCTGCGTTTAATGAGATCGTGCGTCCTTAACTTCGACGAAGGCTTCGATTGGGACACGCCAGTCTACAGAGTCTACCCACGTTGTAGGTTGGAACAATTGTTCGTCGATAAAAAGAATACTTTGGTAAAGCCAATAATGTGGGATGACCCATTTGAGAATTTGGTGTTCAGACAGAAAGCAAGTTTAAGTACTGGTGAGCCAGTCTCATTTGAAGTCGTTCGTGAAAAGTACTATGGACAGTGTTGGACGCTCAACTCTAAGGAAACCGATGCTCTATGGAGAATATACTCACATGATAAGGAGGGAGTAAGGGTGAAGACAACTCTTAAGAGGTTATTTAATGGATTCTTTGACCCAACCAACGAGTATGCGCTGGTCTCTTATTATATCGGAAAAGTAAGGTACAACACATCGGAGGAGATAAAATTATACTATGAGAAGCCAGAAAACCTCAGTAATATATTTGATTCGAGTGGCCAAGGTGCCGTACAAACACTGTTGGTTAAGCGCTCGGAGTTTGAACATGAGAGTGAGGTAAGACTCATTTATGTGGCAAGTAGCGATGCAGAAATGGGAAATGGGCAGTTGTATAAATACAACTTTGACCCAATATCGATCCTTGAAGAATTGGTCTTTGATCCACGCTACGAAAATAGTGTGTTTGAAGAACTGAAAGCCAAATTCATTGCGTTAGGGTTTGCAGGCACAATTGAAAGGTCAACCATGTACCAAATCCCAGACTTCAGTTTGCGATTTAACCCTTTGTGACAGTTGAATATCAAGTTTGCGTACAACTCTTTTAAGCGAGTAATGCCTTCCCCCATCACCCTTATGGCAACTCCTTCAACCCCAGCTCTTGTAAGTAGGTGTTGTGTTCCTTGGTGGCTTTACGAATCTCTTCCTCAACTTTTATGAGTTCAGCGTGCACTGCGTCGAGATCAATTTCTTCCTCGGCAACACTTGTGCTGACGTACCGGGTGATGTTGAGGTTAAAGTCGTTTTGTTCGATGACTTCCATACTCACACGACGGGAGTAGCGGGACTCTTCCGTGCGGTGCTTATAGGTTTCGATGATTTTTGAGATGTGTTCCGATGTCAGCTGATTCTGTCGTTTGCCCTTAACAAAATGTTCAGACGCGTTAATGAAGAGTACATCGCCTGGCTTTTTGCATTTCTTCAGAACAAGGATACAGACAGGGATACCAGTTGAGTAGAAGAGGTTTGCCGGTAGACCGATAACGGTGTCTATATGGCCATCCTTAAGGAGTTTGGTACGAATACGTTCCTCGGAACCACCACGGAAGAGGACACCGTGCGGAAGAATAATGGCCATCACGCCTTCTTCCTTGAGGTAATGAAAACCGTGAAGGAGAAACGCAAAGTCGGCTGCTGATTTTGGTGCCAGTCCATAACTCTTAAACCGCACATCATCGGCCATGTTCGTTGAGGCATCCCAGCGATAACTGAATGGGGGATTGGCAACGATGGCGTCGAAGCTCGGTCGTTTTGCAGGGTTCTGCTCGCGCATCATGTCCCAATCATTGAGCAGCGTATCACCATGGTGGATCTCAAACTCACTATCCTTCACACCATGGAGCAGCATGTTCATCCGCGCCAGGTTATACGTGGTGATATTCTTTTCTTGTCCGTAGATCTTTCCGATAGTGCCGTATTGTTCTTTGACACGTTTGCGGACGTTCAGCAACAATGAGCCGGAACCGCAAGCAAAGTCAAGAACGTTCTCAAGCCGTTTCCGGGGTCCTGTGCTTGGCTCCTGACTATCAAGTGTCACGATCGCCGAAAGGATATCGGATACCTGTTGAGGCGTATAGAACTCACCCGCCTTCTTGCCTGATCCGGCCGCAAACTGTCCGATGAGATACTCGTACGCATCACCGAGTGCGTCAACGTCTGTTGAGAACTCAGCAAGACCCTCAGCAATCTTCTGAATGATCGTGCAGAGCTTGGTATTTCTATCCGCATAGGTCCTGCCCAACTTCGGCGAGCTGAGGTCGATTTCGGAGAACAGTCCTTGGAAGGTGCTCTCAAACGACTCCGTTTCGATGTACTTAAATCCCGACTGCAGCGTGTTCAGAAGATCGGCACTCTGAATCCGCGCCAGATTAGCAATGCTGCTCCACAGATGCTCCGGCTTGATCACATAGTGCACCTTACGGCGCATCTGCCGTTCGAACTCCGGCACGTCGTCCACATTGTTCGCGTACCACAACGCAAGCGGCACCTTGCGTCCGTCGCTACTCACGTTCGGGTAGTCCTTACCCAGCTCCTTCTTTGCCGCCAGCTCGTAGTTGTCTGAGAGATAGCGCAAGAACAGGAAGGACAGCATGTAGTCCCGGAAGTCGTCCGCATCCATCGCTCCACGTAGCTGGTCTGCGATTGCCCAGAGTGTGCTGCCTAGTTGTTTCTGGTTGGTGGTGGTCATGGTAGGGGGCGTTTCTTGATCTTGGTTTCCAGCGCCTTCAGATCGGCTTCGTCCTGTTGGTCGGCGGCCAGCGCCTCCTGTTTCTTGCGCTGCTGATCGAACTCGAGGTATAGTTCCTCCGTGCGTGCTTCCATTTGCTCGTGACTCACGGAACCTGCATGCTCCAGCAGAGGAAAACCATTTGAGGTGATGATCTGGTCGACATTTTCCTTCCAGAAGGCCATGCGGGTCTCTTCCCGTTGTTTGGCCCGCAATTCGGCTGTTTCCAGGAAGATGACCACAAGGCGGTTGAGGGTGTCGATCTCGTCTTCCGTCAAGTAGTTCTTGGCGACCACGATGTCCGCCTTGCGCACCTTCTCGCCCTTCCAGGAAAGCAGTCCGAAATGCGGATCGGCAGGATTCGCTCGTTCGGTAATGAGCTCGGCAGCGGTCTTTTGGGTGACGGCAAAAATCAGCAGGTTCTGGACGGTGGCAAAGAAGACCTGTGTGGCCTTGTCCGTTTTGTCGTAGTCACTACTCAGCGCAAAGAGGTCGCGCACCTTCTGGTAGAAGCGTTTTTCGGAGGCCCGGATGTCCCTTATGCGCTCCAACATCTCGTCGAAGTAGTCAGGACGGCCATCCGGGTTCTTGAGGCGCTCGTCGTCCATCACGAAACCCTTGACGAGGTATTCCTTCAGGACGGTGGAGGCCCAGCGGCGGAATTGCACTCCACGCGGCGAGCGCACCCGGTAACCAACGGCTAGGATGGCGTCTAAGTTGTACAGTGTCACGCGGCGTTCGACTTTGCGCTCTCCTTCAACTTGAACTACCGAGGATTCCTCGGTAGTTGCCGCCCGGCTCAGTTCTTCGTCCTCGAATATGTTCTTGAGGTGAAGGCCAACGTTGTCCGTGCTTACGTCAAACAGTTGGGCCATTTCCTTCTGTGTTAGCCATACGGATCCGCCCTGTGCCCGAAGTCTGATCTGGCTACGTCCATCTTCGGTAGTGTAGAGGATAAAGCTGTTCATTGCATTCGATCTAGAAGTTGGAGAACACCCGCATCCATCGCCCCGAGTAGTTGGTCGGCGATGGCCCACAGAGTGTTGCCCAGTTGAATTTGGTTGGGGGTGGTCATGGGGATCACAAGTGGCGCTAACCGATTAAAGAGTTAAGGCTCTACGCCGATCACAGTGCACATGGAGGTATAGTGAGGTAGGTCCTTCGCCTTTAGCGCTCTCATAACCTTCTTCACGATGTTCTGCGCGTTTGTGACAAAGTATGGCTGCTCAAGGGCGCGACTCAAGCCTTGAAGGTGTGAGGCATCATCGGCGAATTTCTGAATCTCGACCTGATCAACCTGCGATTCGAATAACAGATCGAGCTTGTCCGACCATCTTGACACACACGGCTTCACAAAGCCAAGGTATGCTTCTAGAAACTTACGCAGAAGGTTTGGAGACGTATATGCCTCATGGAGTGACGGTTCTTCTGCTGAGGCAAATGAGTGCAATTGATCGAACACGAACTGGTACTCCGATTTGTACTTGCGCAGAAGAGCTGGGGTGTCCGCAATAGACGACTGCCAGACCTTGTCATCAGCATCAAGATACCGTCGTATGTGATAGGAGTGTGCCCGTTTATTGTTGGCATAATCTTCTTGCGTGACGAACCATTTCTCTTTTAGAAGCGTGTAGAGCTCGCTATTGTGCGTAGCCACGAAGAGCTGCATACACGGTTCTAGTTTTTTTGTCAACAAGGCGAAAACGGCATAGATGTGGTTCGAGTCGAGACTGGAAATGGGATCGTCTATGAACACGATAGTTTGATCAAGGGACGCTCCGTTGCTCTCCAGTGTGGCGAGGAAATAGGCGAACGCAATTGCGGTCCTTTCGCCATCGCTTAGATTGGTAGCTGGCGTTTCGTTTCGCCGAAACTCGAACCTCCCTCCGTCCACCTCAACAACCGACACATTGTTATCCGGCAAGAGGAACTTGAGCGTTTCATCGAGCTTGCTTACCGCAACGGAATGCCTACTGATTTGGGCGTTTACCTCGTCTCTCTCGTATTTGATTGCACTAAGTAAGTGTTCCGCCTTCTCAACCATATTTTGGGCCCGTTGAATCTCGGTCTCTTTGCCCGGGACATCGTTGTCCCTGTAATAGATCGCGGCTTGATGCTTTTCGATTACCTCTTTAGCTAATCTTCTCTCTGCGTCGATCTGAGAGCGCTTTCGTTCATGTGCTACTACAAGTGCGTTGATATCCTCTACGATCCTGTCAATTTCAGAGGCGCGGCTGGTATCGACCGTGCAAGTCAACTGAGTCTCCAAGCTCAACTGTTTCTTTTCGGCAATTGTGGCAAGCTCGCCGACGACTGATGTCGCCCAAGAAACCCAATTCTCGACTTCAGTTTTTAAATCAGCAAACTCTAGCCTTAGGTCTGGAATGAAGTCACGTTGATCTGGGAGATTAATCGTCACATTTGCTGTCCGGAGTTTCGCAACGATAGCCGCCACTTCTGCAGTCAAGTCTTCGTACGCTGCGGAGAAGTGTCCTTTCAAAGCAGCTAGGCGTTCCTCAAGAATTGCCGAGCCACAGAATTCACACTGCGAGGAACCCACATGATGTGACAAGCCGGTTCGTATCCACGATTCGAGGTCACGATTGTCTTTCAGCTTCGCGATCGCCTCGTTTGTTGCGGTCTTCTGCAACACGGCGTGTAGTGAGTATAGTAGGGTGGCCGGATTCTCCGCGGGAGCGCAAACCATATCCACGTGACCCCACTGATCAATGCTGCGGACCAACGTTACCTTGGCCTCGAGATCTCCATCTGTCAGAATGTATTCTTGTGGAGACTCCTTTACCTTGTCAATGTCAGCGCCGAGCTTCGTGCGATTATAGGTTTTGTCGCCGGTAAGTTCTGCAACCCACCTTGCATGATTCGTGCGAAGAGTATCAAGCTCACTTTGCAGTCGCCGGAGGCTGACAGAGCGCTCTTTGCGGATTGCCTTAATCCGAGTCTCGTGCTCATTTAAACGAGTGATTCGATTGCGCAGGTTTATGGTGTCGGCTCCGACTACGAAGAATGAAGGAGCGCGATGTTCCTGCTCAAAGTTGCGTTCAATAAAGTCTCGATTGAAGACCTTTAATTGAGGTGGGTTCTGTAGGCTGGCGTGATTTAGCTTGGTACCGTCCTGAAGCTCAACTTCGAACTGGCTTCCCGGCCACCGGGCTAGCAGATCTGGTTCAGTCACAATCTGAAACAACCGAGACAGCGTTGTTTTCCCAGAGTAGTTCCAGCCATAGATAAGGTTACGTCTTGCAAAGGGCGCTGTCGCGCCCCACTGGAATTGGCGATAGCTGCCGAAGTTCGTCAGGTAGTTGATTTTGGAAATCATTACACAACCCCCTCCGCCACTGGAAACAACCCCTGCATCAACCCCTTCTTGTGGGTCTTCAGTGTCTCAAGTTTGCGTTCATGTGCAGCGACGCCATCGTCGATGAAGCCAAGGAGATCTGCGATGCGCTTCTGTTCGGCCTCTGCTGGGAAGCTGATTCGGTACTCTTGAATTTGCTTTGCGCTGATGTGTGGTATTCCCGAACTTGTGTTAACACGATCAACATAGGCATGAAATGTGGGCGCGTGGATTCGATGAAAAATGAAGCGAATCAGCGCGTTAGGTTTTGCTCTTAAGCGAGCTACGCGCTGGACTAGCAAAGATTCAGATTCTGACTCAGAGATAAGTGCTGAGTTCTTTCCCACTTTAGAGCCGTCCATACCGATCACGAGATCGTTGGTTCTCAGTCTGAATTTTTCGAGACCAATGGTTGATCCTGTGTAGTATCTGTCTATGTCAGCGTTATGTCGAATTCTACCCTCCGCTATATTGATACCGCGAAGCAGCCTGACTCCGTTCTTGTCTTGCGAGATGTCAACACCATCGAACGGGAAGCCTGTAAGAATGTCGGCTCTTTCGCCAAGCGCTAAGTTCTCCCACGCCCCCGTCCCCCGAAACTCTGGAAACCGTAGCCGAGGTTCTGTTTCTCCCTCGCGCGGAAAGAGTTGCTGCAAGAGTCCCTTCTTATACTTTTTGAGGAGTTCGACCTTGCGGGCCTGGGAGGAGATGAGGTTGTCGAGTGAGGAAAGGCAGGAGGCGATTTTCTGTTGTTCGGGAAGAGCTGGAACGCAGATGTTGCCCTTGAGGACATCGGCGTTGTTAACCTTCATGTCATTCTTCGCGCCTTTCTTCACAATGGGCTGAAGGTAGGCATTCAGGTTGTAGTCACGGGAAAAGAAATGATCCAAGTAGGTAGCAGAGCAATCAAGGAACGGGCGATAGACAGCATACAATGTCGAAACTATGCCTCGCTTACCCTTGTTTTCTTTAATGATACCGAATGGGTTCTTCTTCAGCGGGCTCTTCGTGTAAACCAAATCACCATGTTCGACGACGTGATAGTCTTTTACCGTCACACCTGCGTATGAGCGGCCCATGTATTCAATTTGATTCACGCAGCCGTGTTCACCAGAAACCGAAAGCACATCGGCTGGGCCAAGTTCGAGAGACCTGTTCCGCGTCTTCGTTTCGAACAAAAGCTCGTTGAGTTTCTTCACCCGCCAGTCAGGTCCATTCCGAAACTCCGGGAAGCGGAGCTTTGGAACGAGTGCTGACGCTGACTCGGACTTCGTGCCGGACGTTTTTTTCTTACTGCTCATACGTGCTCAGTCCTGAGAAGTCGCGGCCGATAGCACAGTGTTTCGAGCCTGTAACCCAAACGTTCATGAGCGCCATAGCTCCTTTGTCCGAATAGTACATATCAGAATACAAGGAATGAATGACCATGGACGTTGGTCTCTTGGATGAATCGCGCAATTTTACGGTAACCCGCTTGGAGATTGGGGCGACGCGAACCGTTGGAGACAACAAGGTGCAATGCACGGAGTCTGTTCATCTTCGAACTAAAGTGGGTGCCGTGATGAGCTGCGATCATTCCGAAGAATTCCTTCGCGGGCCCAAGATCGGTCACGACTTGATTTAACTCGGCTCTCTCGAGGTCGCCAAGGTGAATGAGGCGAGTTCCACATCGGAAGGCTAGACTCAAGCGATTTGCGACTCGCCGGATGGCTCTGTTTGCATTGATAAGCGTTTCAGGGATTTCCAGCGCACCGTCGATGAATTCTTCGTTGTCAGTCGAATCCTCCTCTTGTGATGCGTCTGCAGATCGATCGTCATGCTCGTCAGCACGTTGTACGGCGCGCCTAGCCGCTTGGGCAGCTTGATCTCTCAAGCGTTCACGAATCTCTTTCGCTTGTTCGTTGTTCTCGATCGCTTTTTCGAAAACATCGATAGCATTCTTTGCAGACGTCGCTACCAGATCAGAAGCAACCCGAGGTGGCCACAGAACTTGAAATGGTATGCCTGCAAGATCAAATGAATCTCCCTTGGACAGAAACGCGTGGGATGGTGACGTGCTGGTCGGATTTAGTGACGTAAAACCATCAATCAAATCTTGCTCTGGTATACCGGATTTGCCTCCTAGAATTTTGTTCATTGTAAAAAGGGTGAGAGCAAAGTTCTCTGTCAGACTGTGGTCTTTGATCAGCGGCAGCGCGGGCAGAAACAGTTGATCCACATCAAAGGGGAGTTTAGTGCCAGGTGGTTGCCGCGAAATTCCAGAATAGTGGTCGAAATGAAGGTGGGTGAGGAGGAACTCTGACATACCTCGCGCCGCAGCTGAATGCAAGACCTGTATTGCACGGGCGTCGCCCCCGCAATCCATCATTGCAGTGCCCCAACTATTAAGTTCAAGCGCGTTGCCGTCTCCAACGGGATGTGCGATGAGCTGCGCATGGTGGCAAAGTATGTGCCGTACTATCATGGGGCATCCTATGTTTGATGTGACATGTGATTTCCATTCGTGTTTTCGCTGACAGCGCACCTTCATACGCGCTCAGTCCTGATATCTCGCGGCCACTGGCGCGTTTTTTAGAAGAGGGACAAGACCCGACATGAGGGCGTTCTCCTCGTCTTTTAGATGCTGGAATTCTTTGATAAGATGGAGCCTGAATTCTACAGAGACCCACGAAGCACATTCAAGGGCGATGTCCTCGTGGGTGTAAGTGCCGCCGTAACGACCTGCACTTGAACGCAGTCCAATGACAGCGGTTTTTTCAATCCGTTGTTTAGGAGTGAGAACGTAATTCTTGAGCCCAGTCTGCATTCTCATCCCGTCGAATTCGACGGGATTTAAACCTGGGTTGTTGAGTCGCTCCCAGACGCCGAGTAATAACACGGTGTCCTTGTTCTTGAGCCGTTGCTCGATCAGCGCGCCTGCCCCGTCGAAGTTCCGCACCATCTCCGTGGGGGAAATGTAGTCGCCCCCGGCCTGAGTGAGAATGCCGATCGATGTTCCTTGAACTTCGATTTTGGTGCGTTTGGCTTTGCTCATGGCACCTGAAAATTGGTTTGTGGTCGGGTTTCCCGGTCCTCGGAATCCCACAAATCGCGGTAGGCATTGATGTAGCTGGCGGTGGCCTGCGGATTGAGTTCCCAGTAGTGGCGGCAGAGGGATTTGAAGAGGGCGAGACCTTGTGGAATGCAGGCGTGGTCGAGAAGGTGATCGAGGGTGAGTTCGATCAAGCGGGAATCGCGGCTGCCGCTACGGAGGATTTCGCGGACGGTGGGTGCTTGGGCTTCGGCGGCCTGTAGGTGGAGTGCCTGGAGCGGGGCAATGATTGCTGTGAGGTCTTCGAGTAAGCCCCGGTAAGAGTCGGAGTCCGAAGAGTTGCTTTCCGTGTTGGTCATGGCTGCGTGGGATGTTTCGCCCCTTCAGGGCTGGAGAAATGAATCACCGTCGTAGGGCCAAAGGCCCGAGGCCATACCAGTCTGGGACATCGCCCCAGGAAAGGTGCCCAAGACAGATTCGAGGGCTGAAGGCCCGGTCCAGTTTTTATCATTTTGTTGGCGTCAGCAAAATTATCGGAATCAGTAGAGGAAGGAATCGTGTCCGTCATGATTCATACGCACTCAGTCCTGATATCTCGCGGCCACCGGCGCGTTTTTTGAGAAGAGGGACAAGATCCGACATGAGGGCGAGTTCTGCGTCTTTCCGATCGCGCCAGCCAAGGTTTTTTGATGCAAAGAGGTCGCTGAGGTGTTCACCATCAAAGATCATGACGCTGAGGATGGTGTCTACAAAGTGTTGAAGGGTTTCCGACGGGATGTCATGTCGCTCTGCTATCCGAGTAAGTTCTTGCGCATTTTTCTCGGCCTTAAACCTTGTATATCCCTCACGTATGTCTTGTTCACTGAGTCCTTCACCTGCCTTGAGTGTGTTGATGTAGTCCGTGATGTCTGTTCGTTCGTCGAGGAACTTCGCATCGGCATGAATGAGACTGATGAGTTGTTCACGAGTCATTGTTGTTTTGCCTGGACGCCTGGAGGAGTACTTGGCAAGCAGACTCATGATGTAGTCGTAGTCGATGACGCTTGAGGCGAAGAGGACAAATTCGAAGTCGAGTTGGCTGACGTTATACTTCGTACGCCAGTTTTCAGGTTCTGTGGTCGTTTCGTTCTTGATTCGTGCTGATGTTTCGAGGTAGGCACCACGGAATCCACGATGTTCTGCTTCCGGCAGGATGTCTTCAATCGTGGCTGCTTCGTCAGGAGTAAGGTCCGTGTACTGTTCGAGCTGTGTGCGTAGTCGTTGTACTTCTTTAAAATGTTCGATGAAGCCAATACGTGCTTCCGTGCCACGTAGGTTGGCAACGGCGTCGGGTGTGGTTGGAAGGTCATGTGCCGACATAAACTCGTTGAGTTTTGCCACAGCTGCCTGGAGTTTGTCGATAACCACCGGCGCACGCTCCACAAGCCAGATTTTCTGCGGCGGTTCAGTGGTTTTTTCGCCAGAGAAGAGGGTGATGGCAGTATCGACGGATTCTTGTTGCTGACGGAAGTCGAGGATGTTGCCGTAGGGTTTGGTGGCGTTTAAGACACGATTTGTTCGCGAGAAGGCCTGAATAAGGCCGTGATGTTTGAGTGACTTGTCAACGTAGAGGGTGTTGAGGTACTTTGAGTCGAAGCCAGTTAACAGCATGTCAACGACGATCGTGATATCGATCTTGTTCGTCGGTGCAAAGTCGCTGTTTGACCACTGATGGTCCTTGATACGTTTTTGAACGTCCTGATAGTATTGGTCGAACTCAGATATTCGGTGATTGGTCCCGTAATGTTCGTTGTACGTTTTGATGATGTTCTGTAACGCCGCCTTCTTGCCCTCGGGGTCAACCTTGTTGTCCTCAAGCTCCGTTGGCAGGTCTTCCTGGATTTGTTTAATATCTGGGTCGCCATCGGCAGGTGGAGAGAAAACACAGGCAATGTTTAATGGGACAATGTCAGGATCGTTCTGTTGTCGCTCTGCCTGGATCTCAGCAAAGAGGTTGTGATAGGCAATCGCGTCGTTAATGGATGACGTAGCAAGCAGCGCATTAAACCGACGGTGGCTGGTGGCCGCGTCGTGTTTGTTGAGGATGGCTTCAACGACAGCACGCTTTCCTGGTGCCTGGCCTGGTGCAAGGACAACGTCTTTGTCTGGTTTAAAGTAGTCTACATGGAATCGGAGGACGTTGCCGTCTTCAATGGCATGGGTAATCGTATAGGAGTGAAGACATTTGTGAAAAAGGTCTTCCGTTGTCCTCATTGAGCCAATGTTTTCCTCGATTTTCTGTGCCGAGGCATTAACTTCAAAGATGGGGGTACCCGTAAATCCAAACAGTTGTGCATTCGGAAAGAAGTTCTTGATGGTGCGGTGGTTCTCACCGAATTGTGACCGATGGCATTCATCAAAAATGAAGACCATTCGTTTGTCGCGTAATGTTGCGAGCTGGGATGCATAGGATGGCTGTGATGATTTACCGCCACTCTGCCCACTGCCAGCCTTTTTACTATTGTCAAGAGCAAGACCTAATTTTTGAATTGTCGTAACGATAACCTTGTCAGCATAGTCATCAGAAAGTAAACGTCGTACCAACGTACTTGTATTGGTGTTTTCCTCAACACATCCCTCCTGGAAACGGTTAAACTCCTCACGCGTTTGTCGGTCAAGATCCTTACGGTCTACGACAAACACACATTTGTGGATGTTGTCGTTTTCCTTGAGCAGTGTTGATGCTTTAAACGACGTCAGGGTTTTACCACTTCCCGTTGTATGCCAGATATATCCATTCCCTTTATTGTCATTGATGCACTGAACAATGTGCTGCACAGCATAGATCTGATAGGGTCGCATCATCATCAGCTTCTGCTCACTGGCAATGAGGACCATGTATCGACTGATCATTTTTGCCAGCGTGCACTTCTGCAGGAACGACTCTGCGAACGACTGAAGATGTGTGATCTTCTTGTTTGACTCGTCGGCAAACTCATAAATCGGCAGAAATCGTTCATCTGCATTAAATGTGAAATGCCGCGCATTGTTATTGGCGAAGTAATACGTGCGGTCGCGGTTACTCACAACAAAGAGCTGCAGGAAACAGAGTAATGTTTTTGTATATCCATTACCCAGATCGTTTTTGTATTCAACGATTTGCTCCATGGCACGACGTGGGTTGATACCCAGTGCCTTGAGTTCAACCTGTACAATGGGAACGCCGTTGATGAGTATCATCACATCATACCGATGACGGCTGTGATCCGTGTTCATCGTCAACTGATTTACGACTTCAAAGTCGTTTTTACACCAGTCCTTGGTATTCACCAAGGTATAGTTCAACGGAGTACCATCATCACGTGTAAACGAATTGCGCTCACGTAATCTCTTCGATACCGTATACACATCATCCGTAACAATTTCATCCAGCAAACGCCCGAATTCAGCGTCTGACAGATTGACTTGATTGAGTGCTTCAAACTTGACGCGAAAGTTATCCTCTAGCGCTTTACGATTTCGAATGTCTTCCCGATAAACGTACTTCAGATCCTTGAGCTGTTCAATAAACCACGACTCAAGAGCAGATTCCTTAAGGAGTTTTGGAGGATCGTCAGATGCTATCGGATATAGATGTTCTGAGTTCGCCATACAGTCGTTTGTGCAGAATGGAGATGGGGGAGGGTAGGGGAAGGTGGGGGAAGAAATGGAAACGAGATCACATGTTATTGTATTCGTTCGTTCTCAATTCTTCAGCAAGGTTGTCCTCATTTCGTATGACACGTTCATGTGTGTTTTCCTCATCAACTGCAAGATATCGCAACTCGACGTTTCTTTTTATTGACAGGAATATTGTGATACGATCTTCCATGCTCGACATCCAGCGTAACTCGGCGTAATCGATATACTGCACCCCTCCGGAGAGACTGAGAGGAATTGGTTGCCCCGGAGGGGCAACGATCAGCCGGCGGTAAAACCGGTGGGAAACGACACAACACAGAACCCCGCGTAACCCCGCGTAAGCCGGTGTAACCCGGCGTGGGCCCGCGTCACCCTGCGTAACCCTGCGTGGGCCCAGCGTAACCCCGTGTAAGCCGGTGTAACCCGGCGTGCTTGCGGCCTCGAGAGGATTTGAACCTCCGACCCACGCTTTAGGAAAGCGTCGCTCTATCCTGCTGAGCTACGAGGCCGAGAATGTTGGGAAGGTGGGGTTAATGGTGGGGAGGCAGATGGGGTTAAAGGTGGGGAGGCAGGTGGGGAGACAGATGGGGGTAAAGATGGGCCATATTGATAATTCTATGTTTTGTACAAATTCACGTTTATTAGCATCTTATGAGCTTGACGATGATTGGACTTGTCGATCTTCGGTGAAGTGCTGTGGTGATTCGGTTGATGAGAGAAATTTTCTATCTCCCCATCATTAACCCCATCTGCCTCCCCACCATTAACCCCATCTGCCTCCCCATCATTAACCCCATCTGCCTCCCCATCATTAACCCCATCTGCCTCCCCACCATTAACCCCATCATTAACCCCATCTGCCACCCCACCATCAACCCCATCAATTCACCGTATCATTCCCAGCCAACAGGTTTCTGTTGCCGGTACCAGGAGTAGGGAATTGATGCATAACGTAGGCGGCGACGAGGGCTTTGATGTCGCTTTGGGAGATACGACCCTCTGAGCCCATGAGTACGGCACGCTCGAGGATGGCCTCAATGTCTTCGTTGCTCAGGAATCCAAGGTCGCGATAGGATAACAAGAGGCCCCAGGCGTCGGCGCGGAGGAGGTCTTGTTCAATGCCGTGTAAGACGCGGAAACTGGCCGGACGTGAGGTGTCCGGGGTCTCTTCTTCAGGATGTGCCTGCTGACGTTCAAGGATCCAGCTGAGGGCGGCGGATATTTCGCTTTCCGTATATCCACGACGGGAGAGTTCGTCGAGCTCAATACGCGACAACGGTTCACCAAGCTTGCGCTCGGCGATAACGAAGGCGATGATTTCCATGATTCGTTCGACGATGTACCGATCATTCATAGGCGAGAAAGGTAGCGGTTTTCAAGTTTTTGCATGGCCCGACGCTGCTCGTCGGTGGTGTCGTCATGACCGAGCAGGTGTAATGCACCGTGCACGGCAAGCCGACAGAGTTCGTTGACGACTCCAACACCTTCCTCGTGTGCCTGACGCCGAGCCGTGTCGAGAGAAATGTAAATTTCTCCAAATAACGGTTCGTCGTCAATCGGAAAGGTGATGACGTCCGTCGCATAGTCATGCTGAAGGTACTTCTTGTTGAGCCGACGTATGTCGCGGTCATTCAAGAGGATGATGTCTACACGCGCTAACGTGACCTTGTGCCCCTTTAACGCCCCCTTCACAATATCCGTCATCTCGGTTTTGCCGCGGTAACGACTTCCGGATGCATTGGTAATGGTAACGGTAATGGGCACGTATCGGCGTTTCGCTGTGTGTCAGAAAGGAGGTCAGAGGGTTTCGAGCAGGGACTCGGCCAACGAGAGTTGCATGGCCGCCATGAGTGCCGCCGGGTCAACTGCCGTGAGGTCCGTCCGAATGAGTGAGGCGCGGATGTTCGCAAACTGCGAACACGTACATGTTTTGCCCACAACCAGGCTGCTGAAGGTGTCGTCACGTTTCGTCACAAACATCACTTCGTCGGGCTCGATGACCATGCAGGCCGTTACGCCGTGGAGTTCTACATAGCCCTGATGGGTCTGCGCCGAGACGATGGTTTCCGGTCCAGCCCCCATGTCGACCGTTGTCGATACGGTTAATGCCAGAACGCGCCCCGATGTCTCGTCACGCAGGTTCCAAAACCATGTGCCACCACCGAGATCTTCGGCATTTCCCAGTACACTGGTTACGGTGTCGATGTCCTGTAGAGTCATGAGGGGAAAATACGGGAAAAATGGGTTACGCGGGGTTACACGGGCTGACGCTGGCCGACGCCGGGTTACGCTGGCCGACGTTTCATTGTGCAAATCAATTCTACGCGGTGATCGCAGCGTCACCCAGCGTCACCCAGCGTCATCCAGCGTCATCCAGCGTAAGCAAGCGTCACCCAGCGTCATCCAGCGTCACCCAGCGTCACCCAGCGTCATCCAGCATCACACAGCGTAAGCAAGCGTCACCGGTATTTCCATAGTCGGTACCAGGGGATGCCGGGACGTTCGTGGTGTTCGGCGTGGTATCCAAAGAAGTAGCAGGCGAGGAAGGCAAGGACGTGGTGTTTGGGCATCGACCGGGCATTGTGGCGCATGTCGGCCGTGTGGGGTTTACGATGTGGTAGATATGTGCCCACATAAAACAACTGAAACGTGCCCAAAAACGCCGGAAGGATCCAGTATGTTAATAACACCCACTTGGGGATGTGGAAAACGTGTGCAAAGATGTTGTATGCTACTGCCATTCCAAGGAGTTGCGAGATGGTGGCATAGCGTACCATAAAGGCCGTAAACCACGGGATCAGACGTCCGCTGGGGTGGTAATCCGGGTCGTCCGTGTCGTGGGCAGGCGTTGTATGGTGTCGGTGGTGGTTGGTGTAGAGCCGTGAATACGAGAGGCCGGCAAACAGTAGCGCACATAAGGTGCCCACAATCCGGTTCGTGCGTGCCGAACGTGAGACCGTTCCATGCATGGCATCGTGGGCTGTGATAAACAATCCCGTATAGAGAAAGCCTTGTATCATCACCAGAAGAGGAGTGAGTAAGGGGTGAAGGGGGCCTGTTGTTAGTGTAAAGGTTAACAGGCCGGACCACAGGGTGATGATGATGATGGCTGATATCATGTGTGTTTGAATTCTCCGTCACAAAATACCTCGGCAACTGCATCGTAACTTCACGTCTATGCTGAAGCGTTCCCTTTCTCTTGTTGTTGTTCTTGGTGTGATGGTCTGCTCTGCCGTTGCGCAGAAGATGCTCATCCCCATGGATCTATCGCAAACAGACCACCTGAAGGCCTACGGTATAACGTACTGGGTGCTCACAAAGGACATGCCGGTGGACTGGCTCCTGAATTATCGTGGCGGCTCGTTTATGCTCGATGCTACCACGGAGATTAAGGCCGAATGTCGTATTCGTGGTGTGTTGTTCGAAGAACTCGATGGTGCATCGGCTGCCAGTATCTATGCCGACGTACAACGCGAGAACGTGAACATGGAAGTGGTGCGCCTGGAAAAGGCCCCACGTATTGCCGTCTACGTTCCACCCGGATTCCGTCCCTGGGATGATGCCGTTACCCTTGCCATGGAATATGCCGAGGTGAAGTACGAGAAGCTGTGGGACGAAGAGGTGATTAACGGTAAACTTTCCGAGTATGACTGGTTACACCTCCATCATGAAGACTTTACGGGTCAGTACGGAAAGTTCTATTCCTCTGCGGCCACACAACCATGGTACATCCAACAAGTTGCCCTACTCGAGAGTACGGCACGTAAGTTGGGCTATAAAAAGGTCTCGGAGCTAAAAAAAGCCGTTGTTGAGAAAATCCGTGATTATATCACAGGTGGAGGATTTATGTTTGCCATGTGTAGTGCTACGGATACGTATGACATTGCGCTGGCGGCTGCCGGAATAGATATTGTGGAACGTCCGTTTGATGGTGACCCTGCCGAACCGGATTGTAATGACCGACTCGACTTCTCGAGAACGTTTGCCTTTCAGAACTTCCGTGTGATTACCAATCCCATGGAATATGAGTATTCGAACATCGACATTGATGCGAATCTCTTACTCGCCAACGAGGCAAGTGACTACTTCACGTTGTTCGACTTCTCGGCCAAGTACGATCCCGTGCCAACGATGCTCACACAGTGTCACGTAAACGTTGTCCGTGGTTTCCTCGGACAAACCACGGCCTTCCACAAAGACCTCATTAAAAAGTCCGTCACCGTTCTCGCCGAACGCGATGGCACGGACCAAGTGCGTTACATTCACGGCAATGTGGGTCGTGGCACATTTACCTGGTACGGCGGCCACGATCCCGAAGACTACCGTCATAATGTTGGTGACCCACCAACGGATTTGAGTTTGCATAAAACCTCACCGGGCTATCGGCTGATTCTGAATAATATCTTGTTTCCGGCGGCGAAGAAGAAGAAGCAGAAAACTTGACGCCGGGTTACGCCGGGTGACGCAGGGTGACGCTGGGTTACGCCGGGTGACACGGGGTGACGCCGGGTGACGCGGGGTGACGCAGGGTGACGCAGGGTGACGCGGGGTGTCTAGTCTTCCGGGGGTTGGTCGTTGTTCTCGTGGTTGTGTTCGTCAGTTTTTTCCACGCGGGGTTGATTGTGATGGTTAGTCTTATTGAATGATTTATTCATTGATTCTATTCGACGCAATATGATCTCTCGATACTTGCCATTATACGTAGGGTGAAACTCAAGCTGTTTGTGTGCAAGTTTTATCAGACCTATGGAGATCTTACTGAGCTTGCTACGGAGTTCAGATTCCTCATCGGGATTGAGTAGTGACAATGAGAGTGCAACGCGCAGTGCGTTCTTTGTTTCTTGGATCGAGCCATCAGCAATCATGATGAAGTGTAGAAGTGAAGCTACTGTTCCTCGTGCCGCGCCCTCAATGATATTGTTCGAGATAGACAATGTGGATCGCTGTATTTGACTCTTGATGTCCCATGAATTGGGATCATTCCAGGAATTGATCTTTGAAAAGATCTCCATCTCCGTCTGTTTGATCAGCTCAAAGACGTGTGTATTGGTAATTGCCATACAGCGTTGTGCGTTGAGGACCTCAAAACGTGACAGCCGGGTGACGCCTTACGACGTTGGCTGACATGTGATCGTATAGGCCGACGTTCGACGACACATGCTGACCTGCCAGAGCTTTATGATTGGAACGATGCGTCGGCCAGCGTCACCCCGCGTCACCCCGCGTCACCCAGCGTCGGCCAGCGTCACCCAGCGTCACCCAGCGTCGGCCAGCGTCACCCAGCGTCACCCCGCGTCACCCCGCGTCACCCAGCGTCACCCCGCGTCACCCAGCGTCGGCCAGCGTCACCCAGCGTCGGCCAGCGTCACCCAGCGTCACCCAGCGTCACCCAGCGTCACCCAGCGTCGGCCAGCGTCACCAAAATCCCTTTGTTACACCAACAACACGTCCGACAAGTGTGTCGGCATCGGAGAGTATGGTGAGGTTGCCGATTCTCCGGGAGACGGTGACAGGGGTGTGGACGTAGGTTGTTGGATTGATGCGTATTCGAATGAACGATGTTGTGCCGCGTGTGATGATGGCGTCAGTTGGGACGATAACAGCGGGGTGGGCTGGACCGTTGATGTTGGCAATGATGCGGATGCCGGGCAGGGCCCAAGATGTTGATGGTGAAGTGTGAAGGTTTCCGTAAACACGGACGCTACCGTCGTTGGCGGCTGAGGGGACAATACGATCAATGACGCCCATAAGGGTTTTTGTGGAATCCGTTGTGAGTTGCACGGTGAACGGTGCACCAATGGTTGCCATGTCGATGTCGCGCTGGAAGACGGTGAAGGTGGCAAAGAGGCCGCTGCGGGAGACGACAATGGCAATGGTGTCCTGGGGGCTGACCCATACACCTCGTGTTGTGGGGATGCTCGTGACCCATCCTTCAAGTGGTGATAGGACTCGAGCGGATGTTGTGATGGTTGCCGACGTGAGTGTTTGAGGTGATATACCTGCAAGCTGAAGTTGTTCTTCACGACTGCGGAGTTGTGCCGTTATGGTTGCCAGTTCAGCTTCAGCAGTCTCGTACGAACGTCCTACACCAGCATCACGCGAGCGTAATGTGGTCTGTCGTGTGAGTTCAGCCTCAGCCGCCGTTTTACGAGCACGGAGAACAAGGAGTGATTCTTGTAAGGTGGCGATGTCGGGGTTGTTAACAACGGCAAGTAATTCGCCCTTGCGGACGTAGGATCCGGGACGGACGTTGATCTGTTGTAGCCGTCCACCGAGTACAGGTGCAACGGCAGCCCTGTCCATCGCGTCGACGTCAAGAGTGCCGTACACAGTAACGGTAGGGGAGACGGTGTCGGTGATGATGGTGACGTCACGGAGGTCAAGCCGACGCCGGCGTGCATCGTCAACAACGATGGTGTCGGATGTTGTTGATGGTGGTGTTGCCGATGTGTCAGCTGTCTCTGTATCAGCACCGGAACATCCGGTGAGCAGGGCGATCACGACAACAATGGCTGTGAAAGTTAGGGTCGTTTTCATGGTTGTGTTAGCGTGCGGAGTTCGGTGATGGAGTGAGCCAAGCGGACACGTGTATCGATGATAAACAGTCGTGTGCTGTGAAGGCCTTCAAGTGCTGCGGCAACGTCGGCCCATGATACGTCGCCACTGGACCATGCAAGAGTTGCGAGGTTGACAGATTCTTCGGCATGAGGCAGGACGCTGTCTTGTAGTGACCGAAGCATCGTGATGTATGCGGTAATGCGTTGCCGTGCGGCAAGCTGCCGACGGTCCATACAGCGCAGTGTGCGTTGCTGCTCTTCACTGACCATCATTGTTCGCACATCAATCGCTTCGAGCTGTGCCGAGATATGTCGTTGCCACAACGGTACACTGATTCCGAACGTCACACCACGGAAGCGATCACTTCGATCGTACGTTGTGGTTACACCGGAGATGGTTTGATCACCCGATAATGACTGGTCAAACACTCCAACGATGATGTCGGGAAGTCTGTTTTGTGTTACGACATGGCGTTGTGCACGAATACTCGATAGTGCCGTTGTAGCTGCATCGGCATAGGCCAATGACAGTGTTGATGAGCCTTCGATTGTCGTTGAGAGTTCTTCGAGTTCACGAGGACCTGTGATAAAGCTCGCCTCGTCAACATCAAGCAGAGTACGAAGTGCAAACTCCGTTTCGAGAATGTTGTTCTGTATTTCGGAACGCCGATATGCGAGAAGGTTTGTTGTGCGCTCCACCTGCAAGACGTCAAGTCGCCGAAGAGCACCGGCCTGTTGTTGTGCCTGAAGTGTAGTGGTGAGTCGTTGTGCGATCACAAGCAAGGAGTCGATTTCTTCCTGCTGCCTCTGAAAGCCAATCAGGGTAATCCACAACGAATCGTAGACGGCACGAATGCGCCGTTGTTCAAGTCGAAGTTGTGACGCTGCCGCGTCAGTCTCCGCATCAATTGCATCTACACCAGCTGCCAGTCGAGTGGGAAACGGAAAGGTTTGTTCAACAGTGATGTTGAGGTCGTTAACAGCGGTGTTGTACTGACCGTACATAGCTCGGAGCACCGTTGGCCCGAGGTCGACGGCTGACAGACGACTTGCAGTCAACTCGCTCACTCGAGCACGAGCACGACGAACAGAAATGTCAACACTATCAAGTCGTTCATGCGCACGACGTCGGTCGTACTCCGGTGCTGCAGCAAGGTCGTTTGATGGTAAGAGCATCGATGACACAAGTACCATCAGGAAGATTGCAGCGGTTGCTGATGGTGTTGTGCCGGATGATGATGTTGATGATGATGTTGTTGATGATGATCGGCGTTCACGTCGTTTCCAGAGGAAGACGTAAAGGATCGGCAGGACAACCAGCGTGAGTAATGTCGATGTTACAAGTCCACCAATCACCACCGTAGCCAGTGGCCGTTGTACTTCCGCACCATCACCCGTGCTGATGGCCATGGGCAAAAATCCCAGTGAGGCAACAAGAGCTGTCATTACGACGGGACGGAGGCGAGTTGACGTGCCTTCAATGACGATACGGTAGATCGACGTTCGACCGGCTTGACGTAAGGAGGCAAAGGATCGTAAGAGGACAATGCCGTTGAGGACAGCAACACCAAACAAGGCAATAAAGCCGATACCTGCCGATATCGAGAACGGCATGTTTCGTGACCACAGAGCAGCTACGCCGCCAATCGATGCAAGTGGAACAGCTGTGAAGATCAGGGCCGCCGTGCCGACGTCATGAAACGTCCAGAGTAGAAGAAGAAAGATGAGCAGTAACGACAAGGGAACAACGAGTTCAAGTCGAGCCAGTGCACGAGAGAGGTTCTCAAACTGTCCGCCATATTGTAACGATGTACCCGGCGGTATTACACCCTCGGCAGCAATCCGTGTCTGAACATCTTGTACAACACTTTGTACGTCCCGACCTCGGATGTTAAAACCAACAGCAATACGTCGTCGTGTACCCTCACGTTGGATCTGATTGGGCCCCTCAATCTCTCGCACGTCGGCAAGTTCTTGAAGAGGCACAATTCCCTTCGCTGTTGGAATTGGCAACAAGCGTACATCATCAAGTCCACGACGTTCCGTACTGTCGAGTCGGACCACGACGTCAATACGCTGATCATTAGCAAACATCCATCCAACCGTAGTGCCGGCGAAGGCAGCAGAAACGGTTCGGTCAACGTCATCAACGGTTGCTGAGAAGGCAGCGAGCGCTGGACGTAGTGTGCGGATGGATATCTGTGGTAGACCTTCGACGGGTTCAACCCAGACATCGGTTGCTCCAGGAACGTCGGCAGCGATACGACCAACCTCGCTGGCAATCTGTTGAAGGGTTGTCATGTCATCACCAAAAATCTTTATCACAACATCCTGACGTGCGCCTGTGAGCAGCTCATTAAATCGCATTTGAATCGGCTGCTGAAATCCAAACTCAACACCGGGTAACTGTTGGGAGAGTTCTCGTTCCATAGCGCTGGCAAGGGCCACACGATCAAACGCTGTTTGCCACTCGTCCTTCGGTTTGAGCACAACGATGAGATCACCCACTTCGATTGGCATAGGATCAAGCGGAATCTCACTCGTGCCAATCTTCCCCACAACACGTTCTACTTCTGGAAACTTCGTTGTGAGAATGCGAGATGCTTCCATGGCAACATCAACCGTTGCCGATAACGATGTGCCTGTTGGAAGACGGGTCTCAACGGCAAAGTCACCTTCGTCGAGTTGTGGTATAAACTCTGCACCAAGACGGGTGAAGAGGAATACTGCCACACCAAGGGCGAGTACAGACATTACGACTACGATAGCTGGTTTGCGAAGGGCGACGTTCCGTGCAGGTACGTAGGCACGACGTATGAGATCAACAAACTTTTCTGCAAACGACCAGGTTGAGTGCGACCGACGCAGAAAGATTGATGCCATCATGGGCACATATGTTGTACTCAGAACAAAGGCACCGATGATGGCGAAGATGACGGTCTGTGCCATCGGTGCGAACATCTTGCCTTCAATTCCTTCAAGGGCGAGGATGGGTAGATAGACAATGAGGATTACCACTTCGCCAAAAGCCGCACTCCTCCGTATGTCTGTTGCCGCAAAGCGTATATCGTCCTTCGTTGCCTGCCGTTTCCCATGGAGTGCATGTAACACGTGTTCTACAACAATCACTGCGCCATCAACGATGAGACCGAAGTCGATGGCACCGAGTGACATGAGGTTGCCGGAAACACCAAAGAGATCCATACAACCGATGGCAATCAGCATCGAGAGGGGAATAACACTTGCTACAATGATTCCTGCTCGCATGTTGCCGAGCATAAGAACAAGAACACCGATGACTATCAGTGCACCTTCAACAAGATTCCGTGTTACCGTCGAAATCGCCCGATCAACAAGGTCCGTCCTGTCAAGAAAGGGTTCAATGCTAACACCGGCTGGAAGAGACCGTGAGATCTCTGTCATACGTTCTTTTACGGCATGAATCACGGCCGAAGAGTTTGCACCCTTCATCATAAGAACGATTCCACCTGCTGTCTCACCAACGTCATCAACCGTGAGAGCACCATACCGAATTGCAGAGCCATTCCGCACGTCGGCTATGTCGGCAATGGTAATAACTGCGCCATCCGATGTTGTATCAACAGCTACGGCACGTACATCATCAAGCGACTCAAAAGCACCCTCTGTTCGCACATAGGCAAGGTTCCGTCCACGTTCGATATAAGCTCCACCGCCATTGCGTGAGTTACGATCCACTGCCGTTGCAATGTCGGCAATGGTGATACCGCGTGTTGCAAGCACATCAACACGTACCGCGATTTCTGTTTGACGTACATAACCACCAAAACTCGAAACGTCTGCAACACCGGGAACACCGAGTACACCTCGACGAACGATCCGATCCTGAATCGTTCGTAATTCCATGTTGTCGTAAACATGTTTATGGGCTTCGTCAACACGCAGGACATACTGAAAGATCTCGCCGAGGCCCGTTGTAATCGGAGCCATCATCGGCACACCGATCGTTGTGGGAATTGACTCGGCAACATCGGCCAGTCGCTGATCAATTTGACTGCGTGCCCGGTGAATGTCAACACCGTCGCGGAAGACAATTGTCACAACGGACAACCCAAAACGTGAGATCGACCGAAGTTCAACGATGTCGGGCACGGTTGCGACGGCCAGTTCAACGGGTACCGTCACGTACCGTTCTACTTCTTGCGGAGCAAGTGATGGAGAGGTGGTAACAACCTGAACCTGGTTGTTGGTGATATCTGGGACTGCGTCAACGGGCAGTCGCAGCAACGCAAAGGTGCCCCAGATAATGATGGCCAATGTGCCAATACCGACCATCAATGGATGTCGGATCGAGGCTGAAATAATACGGTCGTACATGACGACCCTTTCGCCAAAGGTGAACGTACTGTCTGGTAAGGTAGACGGTAGGCCGTACCGTCAACGGCAGGTCAGACAGTCCTTTTGCGAGGGGGATGGAACACAGCGCCCGTAAAACCAAGGGCGGGGCAGCGTTCCTGAGCTGTAATGTGGATAACCGCGTAACTACAAGGAATTGCAGGAACTTCTACGGCACGAGAAGTAACATATGGTGGTGCTGACGTCACAAGGGTGCCGCCAAGTATCGGTAAATCATTGTGTTCAGCGTCTGGCTGGTTCGAAGCTAGATGCTCCCATACAAACGCCAGGACGTTACCACTATCACCATGGTCTACCACATGGTGTACGTAATGTTGCGCTAGTCCGGCGAATCGCTGTAATTCTCTCACGTCACTTCGAGGTATCATTGAAGTGACCGTCATGGAGAGAAGAATCACGATTGCCAGTAATCGCATACCGCAAATTACGGAGAACTGTGTAGTTTTGCACCCGACTATGAACGCGGTGTCAACATTTCTGCACAGGTTGCGCCACGATTCGCGTTCTTTGACAATTCGACTGAGCGTTCTTTTCTGTCTTGTTTCCTGTGTTGGTGACAAACCTACATGGGAGCAGACGAAGGATACGTTTCGGTATAATGAAGGAGAAGGATTAGCAAGCCTCGACCCAGCTCTTGCGGGAACGCGTGCGGCCGGGTGGGTAACGGGACAGATTTTTAATGGTCTCGTTGAGCTTGATTCACAACAACGTATTGTGCCCTCGTTAGCGCAGTCGTGGTCTGTTGATGAAAGCGGTTACGAATGGACCTTCGTTCTGAGAACGGACGTCTGGTTTCATCGTGATCCCTGTTTCGGAGAGCGGCAGACACGTCGGCTTGTTGCAGATGATGTTCGATATTCCATCGAACGTATCTGTGATGCCCGCACAAAGTCTACCGGTCTCTGGGCCTTCCGAACCCGTATCGACGGGGCGCAGGAATTTTTCCTCGCTTCGAAGAAGGGGCAAGGGGGCTCAATCCGAGGTTTGAATGTTGTTAACGACTCTGTCATCCGTATACGATTGACAGCCCCGTTTGCCCCCTTCCTGGCAGTAATGACAATGCCGTACGGCTACATCGTCCCACATGAGGCGGTGCGCGCGTACGGAGTTGATTTCGGACGACATCCCGTTGGTACGGGCCCGTTTGTTGTCGACACCTGGGTGCCAGATGTGAGGTTACGGTTGGTTCGTAACAAACACTATTTTAAGACAGATGACACCGGCCGACGTCTTCCGTATCTCGGAGATGTTGTGGTGACCTTCTTGCGAGACCCTAAAAACGAGTTCCTTGAATTTGTTCGCGGTAATCTCGATGCAGTGTTTAATGTCGATGCCTCGTTCGCGCCCGCCGTGTTCGAAGCAAATGGCAAGCTCCGGCCCCCGTATGATCGCTTTCGCGTCTACCGGACATCCGGACAGTCCATAGAGTACTACGGCATACAACTCGATACAACATTTCCTGTTGCGAAATCCGTTCCCCTTGCATCATCCCGAAAGATTCGGCAGGCATTAAACTATGCCATCGACAGACACCGAATCGTGACGTATTTACTGTATGGACGAGGAATTCCGGCACGACATGGCGTTCTGCCACCGTCGATTCCCGGATTCTCCGATACCGTGCGTGGATATCGATTTGACCCCGAACGTGCGCGACAACTTCTGGCTGAGGCCGGTTATCCAAACGGAAAGGGGATTCCGAAACTACTCCTTCAACTCGGTACGAGTCAGCGGACAGCGTCCGTTGCCGAGGCCGTCCAGGAGATGTGGCGGGATATCGGAGTTGACGTTGAGCTCCGGCAGATTGACTTCCCACGACACCTTTCTATGGTTCGTAATGGTGAACTCACGCTCTGGAGGACAAGCTGGATAGGGGACTACCCCGACCCGGAAAACTTTTTGGCCTTGTTCATTTCGGCGAATCGATCGCCGAACGGACCCAACACCACACACTTCACATCTGCAGCTGCAGATTCCTTGTACAGACTGGCCCTTCAGCCACGTCTATCAGAGTCGGAGCGCGCCGCGCTCTATCACCAAATGGAACACATTGTCCTCGAGGAGGCTCCTTGGGTCTTCTTGTACTACGACGTGATTCTACGACTCACACAGCCGAACGTTCACGGCTTCATCGTAAACGGATCGGACAGGTTACACCTTGAGCGCGTGTTTAAGGTTGGTAACTAAGGAAAAGCTTTTTCCAAAGCTTGTTTAAAAAACTTTTTTCAGCACAACAAAGGAGATTGCGTATGAGCAAGATCCCCGGCATGACGATGTTGTGCGTATCGATCGTTGCACTTTTTGCCCTTTTGACGCTATCCCCGGTTTCAGCCGAGGCCCGTCCGAAGGGGAAGACCTATCAAACGGTCAGCAAAAAGAAAAAGCGCATCGGCCGACGCGCACGCCGCAGCAAGTGTACTCCTGCTGCACGCGCCGAGGGCAAACGCCAAGCGATGGAACTTGTTCGCACACAGAGCACGGAGCTCTGTAAACTGGCAGGTATTCAACCTGCAGTTACGGACAAGGAAGCCACAGAAACGGCAAGACGCCTCATTCAGGAAGATGGCGAAGACGCCACTTCGACACAGGACGTCGCAGAAGAGTTCGATGAAAGCGAAGACCTCGCAGAACTCGAACAAGAAGACGACGTAACGGTTGACATTGACGGGTTCCGCACGTTATGGCTTCGATATGTTGACGATGGTGGCGCCGACGAAATGACGGAGGCCGGCATCGAAAAACAGAAGGTCATGGACGTGATCATGGACTGGCTCGGTACACGGTATCACTTTGGTGGTATGACGCGTACTGGTATTGACTGCTCTGCATTTACACGGATGGTCTTTACCTCAACGGCAAACATGGAACTACCTCGGACGGCTGCGATGCAGATCGGCGTTGGTGTTCCTGTCTCACGTCGTGATCTCCAGTTTGGTGACCTTGTCTTTTTCCACACGCGTCGCCATGCCCGCGTCTCCCACGTTGGTATCTACCTGGGTGATAACCTTTTTGCTCATGCATCCTCACGGTATGGTGTGACGATTTCATCACTGGAGTCGACATACTATTCCAAACGCCTACTCGGAGGCCGCCGCATCACAGAAAATGATGTTGTGCGCCTCGCCACGTCAACGGATACGACGGGGCATTGAGGTGGGGGGCACCCTACAACTGAACCAACCGTTGAACCAAAAAAGCGCTCTTACGAGCGCTTTTTTTTTGCCCATACTGCCTCCGCATCTTCCTCTCTACCTGCCTCCCCATCTTTAACCCCATCTGCCTCCCCACCTGCCTCCCCATCTGCCTCCCCACCTGCCTCCCCATC
>ERZ761609.702-NODE-702-length-36260-cov-45.661566_pt1 | contig 36260 bp, 30 predicted proteins | sample MGYA00511163_ERZ761609 | MGnify/ENA primary metagenome ERZ761609 (study PRJEB28899, sample SAMN02445070) | bioreactor sludge metagenome | biome: EBPR sludge | place: Australia: Brisbane, Thorneside Wastewater Treatment Plant | collected 2011-12-16 ...
CCCAGTCCGCCAATTTTTCCCTTGACATCAGGGGCCCGTCTCATGGAAAACGCCTAGCAGGCCTTGTCCACTCAGGTAAAGACCTGAGCAAAGCTTAGGCATTTTCCCCAGCGAAGATCAGGGAAAGCGAGTGAGGGCTTCTCGGGCTCCCTCTCTATTTCAATGGTTCTGGGGTCCATCTACAATTCCAGTAGGTAGATCTATGGGCGCCACGGAGCTCCAGATATTCGTCAGTCTCGTTGTCGTGCTGGGAGCGGCATTCGTGGCGCTGATCTGCGACTTTCTAAAGGGTTCTAACGAGCGCTTGCGCGAAGCCAATCTGGAGTTGCAGGTACGCCGTGACCACCTGGCTGCGTCGGGATCGAAACAGCCGCGCAAACCGAAGGCGCTCAAACGGACTCCAGAGGCCGCGTCCGCGCGGCCGGCTTCGGCGACAGGAGCGGACGAATCGGTCTTGGGAAGCACGGCGGGGATACCTGATCTTGTGGACGAGCGCGACCTGCAAACCGCCGCGTTGGAGGCACTGGCCCGGGAAATCGCGCAGCAGCGCCGTTCCTCTGTGCCGGCGCTGCTTCCGCTGCTGGAAGCACCGACGCTGGTGCCGGCAGAAGTTGTCCTTTTTGACTGCACCTCCGGGCAAGGGCCGGAAGCATCGATGGCCTGCCGTCCGGCGGTCGCTGAGGCCGCATCCACAAGCGTGACGCGCCTCGGTTCCGGTGCTGAGGGGATTGCCGAGCCGATCTCCGATCTCTCGGCGCTCGGAGAGGGGATTCTAAGTTGGGAGGTGGAACCTGGCGACGCACCGGAGGCACGGCGTGATGCCGGGGAGCCGGAGGCATTCCCTGGCGACGAGCCGGGTTTCGCCAGACAAATTGCGATTGGAGTACTGGCGCCAGCCCGCATGGAGGGTAATCGGCGGGTTCATTCCAGCGCCCTGGCGATGGAGACAAGTCATCTGATCGGTTCCGCTCCTGCCCAATTGCGGACCGAAGTGAGAGAGCTTGAGCCGCGGCCTGAGGGCCTCCGGAGGGAACTCCCCAGCCTCCCCTTAACCGGGAGAACCTGTGCGCGCTCGCTGGGCGAACGGCCGATCGAAGCCCCCCGCAACGGTGTGGTAATCCCTGCCAGCCAGGTGAGTGTGCGGATCGATATGGCGTGGGGTGAGCCCGGACAATTACTGCCTGCCGCGTTGTTGGCTGCTCCGCCGGCGCGATTCCCGATTGTCAGCGCGCCGGCGGCGCCCGAAAGAGAAGACTCGGTCCCATGGCTGGACCTTCCGCTTGATGCAAGCTCTCCCATGCTGACGCTGGAGGATGGGAGCCCCGAGCCGGAGGAAGAGGCGCCCGTGGTTCGCATCCGGGTATTGCGCGACGAACCGGTCAATGAACCACAGCGGGATTTCCCGGATCTACAGGCGATCTTCGCGAGTGGCGAGGAAGAGTGCGTTCCTGCCGGTCACCTGGAGGAGCCTCTCGCTGCATTGCCGGTTCCCTTCGAACACAGGCAGGTCAGTGATCCGACCCCGGAAGCCAGTTCTCCGGTCGAGCCGTTGATCCCTCGCGCCGCCGACTTTCCGAGGGATAACCTTGTGGAACTTCCGGTCGCTGTCGCTCCGGAACCCGCGATTGCGCACGAGTTGATTAATTCGCAGCCGATTCCGGCCGGTTGGCACGAGATGGGCGTTCTGGAGGGATTGGCCGCTGCTGGCGCCAGCTTTAACGGGCTGATTCTGTCGATCGCAATCAATGACCTCGAGAAGCTCCTCGAGGAAAGCGGCGCGCAGCGATTCGAGGAGGCGGCAGCCGAATTGGCTGACTCCCTGGGGGCCCTGGCGGGCAGAGACGACTTCTTGTGCCGGGCCGGCACGGGCGAGTTCATGGTTCTGTTCCCAGGCCTCGCCGAGTCCGAACACGGCACCCGTGTCCGGCTGCTGACCGAAATCCTTTGGGATTTCCAGTTGCGCTCCGCCTCGAGCGTGCCGATGATGTGTACCTGGGGACAAGCAAAGGCGGCCGGCGAGCCGCTGGCTGGTGCGCTTGACCGCGCGCGACAACAAGTGCACGAGAGTCTCCGAAGCCGGCGTGGAGGGCCTTCCTTGATCGCCCGGTTCCGGCGGCGCGTTGTGAACGGCTAAGACGGTCTGCTATCCGTGGGCGGGGAGCCGGGCGTTTCGTGGAGCGTCTCCTCCACAGCCCGAATGACGTTTTCCATCCGGACTGGCTTGGCGAGCGTGCGATGAGCGCCGAGGAACGCGGCGATTCGCAGATAATCGCCCCCAAAGGCGCCCGAGATGGCTATGACTTTCAGATTGGGGAAATCCCGCCGCAGCACTTTAATAGTCTCAATGCCTTCCTGCTCAGGCATGACCAGATCGGTGATCACCAGATCAAAGTGTTCCGCGCGCACGCGTTCGATCGCCTCGCGACCGTTGGAAGCTGATTCAACGGAGTAACCGGCGGGAACAAGCATGCCCAGCAGAACCTGCCGCACGCCGTCGTCGTCATCCACGACGAGAATACGCACTGCGTCATCGCCGCCAGTGTTCATATTGAGTTGCCGCCACTATACCATGCTTTTGGTCCGGAATGAAGCCGATATTACGGACATTAAAATGAGAAATTATTGACCGGGTTGTTCGCTCACTATCTTCTCGATGGCCTCCATCTCCCGGCCGGCCTCGGCGTACTTGCCCTGCCCCAGAAGTTCGCGATAGCGGCGGACATGATTACGGAGTCGGCCGAGGGTTTCGGATGGAGCGGGTGGCTGAGCACTCGCCGAAGACGGCGCCCCAGTAGGGGCGGGACTGGCCTGCGCTGATTGGCTCGGGGACGTAGTGTCCATGAACTCCTGGCCCGCGAGCGCATTGAGCGCCTGTTCGTAAGTGTCCTCATAGATCAAGCGATTTCCAACCGCGATGACCACTTTCTTCAGTTGCGGCATGCGAGCCTCGGCGGCCTGCAGGTAAATCGGCTCGATGTAAACGAACGTTTCATCCACCGGCAACACCAGCATCTGGCCCCGCAGTACCTGCGAGCCTTGCTGGTTCCACAGCGACAGATCCTTGGCAATGTACTGGTCCTGATTGATCCGCGCCTCAATTTGCATGGTGCCGAACATGAGTTCCTGCTTGGACAGCTTCAAGAAGATCAATTCGCCCAGTTTGTCCCCGTCGCAGCGGGCGACCATCAAGCCGATCATGTTGTCCTTGTTCCGGGGCGTGAAACTCGTCATCAGCAGGAACTCGGGCTCCTCTTCTCCCGGCAAAGTGGCAACCACATAAGTGGGTGCGCCTGGTTCCGCACGCCCGGAGGAATTATTGAGGTTGCGGGCAATTTCCCACACGTCCTCTTTATTGAAGAACGCCTCGGTGTCGGTCATGTGGAAGGTCCGGTAGACCTCCGCCTGAACGCGGAACATGAACTCGGGGTAACGGGCGTGGGCGCGCAGATCGGCAGGCATCTCGCTGATCGGAGTGAAGAGCGAGGGGAACAGATTGCGATAGGCTCGAAGCACCGGATCCTTCTCGTCGAAGACATAGAGGGTAACCGTGCCATCGTAGGCGTCCACGACCGCCTTGACGGAATTGCGGATGTAGCTCACTTCACCAATGCCGCCCAGGCGAAGGGAGCGTGAATACGGATGGGCCGTCGAGTAGGTATAGCCGTCTATGATCCAGGCCAGTTCGCCGTTGTCACGGATTACCAAATAAGGGTCCGGTTCCCAATGGATGAAACTGGCCAGCGCACTCAGCCGCTCGCGGACCTTCCGGCGGATCATCATCCGGCTTTCGGGCTTCAGGTAGCTGGTCAGCACAATGTTCCAATCGCCGGTGGCCAAAGCGGCGGCAAACCGAAGCGGCGGCGAGGAGATGGGAAAACCTCCTTTGCCGTTGTAGCGCGTCTCGACGTTACCGCCGCCGGCGGGGTAATTGAACTCGGCTTGCGCGGTCCGCACAAACACGGGGTCGTGGGTGACCTCGCCGTAGTAGATCTCCGGCCGGGTGAGTTTCAACGAATCAGTCCGCACCTCGGCCGGAGCATTCAAAACGAGTAGACGCGGAAGTCCATCAGGTGTGATGCGGGCCGCCTCCGCCACCACCATGCCGTAGCCATGCGTGTAAATGAAGTGAGGGTTGATCCAGCGCGATTTCGCATCGCCCGGCAATTGGTTCACGTCCAGTTCCCGGGGCGAGAGCAGGACCTGCCGGAGTTGTCCGTCGATCATGTAGCGGTCGACGTCGCTGTCGTGAAAGACGTAGTAAGGACGTAAGGCCTGGATCTGCGTGGTGGTGTCATGAAACGCCCGCCAGTCCCACAAACGCACATTATTGAACAGCGCGCGGTGGCGGGTCGGGTCCACAGGCGCCTCCTGGGAGGCGGCGTATTCGAGTTCCTTACTGCGGCCGGTCAATCCGTAGGCATCGCGTGTCGCGGCGATATGCCGTGTGATATACGGCGCCTGAATCGTGATCTCACTGGGGCGGACATAGACCGTGTAGAGAATACCTGGCAGGAACAGGTTGAGCAGGACGGCTACTGGGAGCGGGAGCAGGAGCTTCCACCGGCCCACGAAAAGGCCGATCGCGCCCAGCAACGCCGCGCCCATGCAGATCCAGAGCAAGGGCATGGTGACCGTGTGGGCCACCCAATCCATCCCCACCAGCGAGCTATGGTCCTCGAACAGGAGATCGAAGCGATTCAGGTAGAAGCGAACCGCCAGAGCCAATAGAAACACCCCTGCAGCACTCCGGACAAACCGAGCCTCAAACGCGGCGCCCAGGTTCAGGTCGCGGAGATCGAACTGCACTCCACTCTCCGCGTTCCATTCAGCCATTCGGGAGCGCAACGACCAGACCCGCGCGGTGAGCCAGTAAACAACAGCAGTCAACAGCGCGACGACCAGCACCAGCCGCAAAAGCACAGCATAGAAGGGCAAGTGGAAGAAATAGAATTTCAGGGGCAGTTCAAACACCGGATCCCGCCAGGCACCGCTCGTATCCACGGTAGATCCGCCCGCGAAGCGCATTACGGTGGGGGCATCCACCGCCGCCATCCCAACCAGCAGGCTGAACAGGAAAATCGCCGCGGTCGAAATGCGGGCGTAAGCCGGATGAGCGCGAAGGCCCACGCCGGCTCTCTTCATGCCTCGTGCATGAGCCACCCAGAACAATAAAAAGACGAGCAGTGATGCGGCGAGGCCGGGCAAATAGTTGAAGCTCAACATCCGGTACCAGGCGCCAAGTTGTCCCATCTCCTGCCACCACTGATACTCAATGACAAATCGCGAGATGGCGCGGGCGCTCATCAGCAGCACAAGAACAAGAATGACGGCAAAACCAAGACCAAAGCGGGAACGTGGGGTGGGGCGGGACTCTTCCATGGGATCTCCTCTTTCAGTGTAGCGGCCGGTAGCGGCCTTCGCCCCGCTGGGGTGGCCAATGATGCACAATGGGGACTTCGCTCCATTGCGACCATGCTGAACCCGTACCTGTTCCGCGCCACCATCGTTGCCGCCCTCGGCGGCCTGCTTTTTGGTTTCGACACCGCCGTCATTGCGGGGGCGACTGCCGCCCTGGCCGACCTCTTCAAGTTGACGCCCGCGATGTTGGGAGTGACTGTTTCTAGCGCCCTCTGGGGTACGGTGCTTGGGGCGATGTTCGGCGGATGGTCCGGCGACCGTTTCGGCAGGCGCGATTCGCTTCGGATGCTGGGTTTATTCTACCTGCTCTCGGCGCTTGGATGCGCCCTGGCTTGGGACTGGTATTCGTTCCTGGTTGCGCGGTTCCTGGGCGGGCTCGCTATTGGTGCGTCGTCGGTTCTGGGTCCGATGTATATCGCCGAAATCGCGCCGGCGCGGCTGAGGGGAAGGCTCGTCGGTCTGTTCCAGTTCAATATCGTCCTTGGAATTCTTCTTGCCTACTTCTCGAACTACCTGATTGGCTTGCTGGGTTTGGGGGCGGTGGAGTGGCGTTGGAAGCTGGGCATCGAAGCCTTCCCGGCGGCCATCTTTCTGGCCCTGCTCTTCACGATTCCGCGTAGCCCGCGCTGGCTCGTGAAGCGCGGACTGATCGATGAAGCCCGGGAAGTCCTGAGAATGACGGGCGAAGTGAGCTACGAGGCTGAACTGGCCGACATTGTTGAATCCATCGATGCCGAGCACGGACTGGCGAACGAACCCCTGTTCATTCGCAAGTACCGGTTGCCCGTATTTCTGGCTATTGCTCTGGCCATGTTCAATCAGTTGTCGGGGATCAACGCAATTCTCTACTACCTGAACGACATCTTCGCGCAGGCGGGCTTCGATAAGGTCTCCAGCGATTTGCAGGCCGTCGCCCTGGGTTCGGCGAATCTCGTTTTCACCATTCTGGCCATGAGCGTGATCGACAAGCTGGGCCGCAAAATGCTGCTGCTCATTGGCTCGGTTGGCTGCGCCCTGTCGCTGGCGGGCACGGCATGGATTTTTTTCACGGGGTCGAACAAACAACTGCTGGTCTTCATGTTGGCCGGCTTCACGGCCTCATTTGCGTTTTCGCAGGGAGCGGTGATCTGGGTCTATCTAAGTGAAGTCTTTCCAAACCGGGTTCGCGCCAAGGGGCAGAGCCTCGGCAGTTTCACCCACTGGGCGATGAATGCCATTATTGCTGCGGTCTTTCCAGTCCTCGCGTCAGTTTCCCAGGCGGGCCCCTTTGTGTTCTTCTGCGCAATGATGGTTGCCCAGTTCTTCGTAGTGCTCACCGTGTTTCCCGAGACGCGGGGCTATACGTTGGAGCAAATGCAGAAGCGATTGGGCATCCACTGAACCGGCGGTCCCAGGATTCGAGCCGTTACCGTTCGCTGCGCCCGGACGAGTCGTCGCGGCGGGTCCCGCGGAGGCGTGCGGCGAAGCTGGCGGCTTCGTCGAAGCGCTGCCGCATGGTGGAGGAGGCGAGCGCAGCGCGAACTCCCGCGATGCTGTCCTCAACCTCCGCTAAAGCGGCGTCGATTTCGCCGGAGTTGGTCTCGAGTATGTCCCGCCAGATTTCGTAGCTGCTGAGGGCGAGGCGGGTCATGTCGTGGAGACCGGGTCCGGCGACAGCGGCGACTTCTCCGGCATCGGAGCGGGCGGCGAGGGCGGCGGCGAGGGCGGTGGAGACGAGTTGGGGCGCGTGGGAGGAAGCGGCGACCAGGCGGTCGTGCTCGGCGGCGGTCAGCCAGCGGGGCAGCGCGCCGGTCCTCTGGACTAATTGGACGAACTCAGCGGTGATTCTGGCATTGCGGACACGCGGGTCATCTGCGGTGAGTAGATAGGGGCGGCCGACGAACAGATCCGCCTCCGCGACCTCCACGCCCCGGGCCTCCTTGCCGGCCATGGGATGGCCGCCGAGGAAGAAGCCCGTGGGAAGGCACTCGCGGGCGCGGGCGGCAATGGCCCGTTTGGTGCTGCCGGCGTCGGTGATCAGCGTTTCCTCGCGGACCAGCGGGCCGAGCGCGGTGAGTGTGTCGAGGATGCGAAAGATGGGCTGGGCGAGGTAGATGACGTCCGCCGTGCGCGCTGCCTCCTCGAGGGTGACGCCACGATCGATAGCCTTGCGCGCGAGGGCCCCCTCAATTGTGGCGGGCGAACTGACGCCGAGCAACTCGCCTCGGAAACCGGCCGCGCGCAGGGCGAGTCCGAACGATCCTCCAATGAGGCCGACACCGGCGATGGCGATGGTTTCGATCACGGCTGCGTGCCTAGAGGGTCCTTTCGACGGCGGGCGCGATGATGCGCAACTGCGCCATCAGGGTCTCGAACTGCTCGGGGAACAAGGATTGGGCACCGTCGCTCCACGCGTTGTCCGGGTCGGGATGAACCTCGACCAGCAAGCCGTCGGCTCCGGCGGCGATAGAGGCGCGAGCCATGGGCAGCACCTTGTCGCGGCGGCCGGTGCCGTGCGATGGGTCGGCCATGATCGGCAGGTGCGACAGCTTTTTGACAACTGGAATGGCGGTGAGGTCCATTGTATTGCGGGTGTAAGTCTCGAAGGTTCGGATGCCGCGCTCACAAAGGATGACCCGGTAATTGCCGCCGGAGAGGATGTATTCGGCGGAGAGCAGCAGTTCCTCGATGGTGGCAGCGATTCCGCGCTTCAGCAGGACGGGCTTCGAGGCGCGCCCGAGTTCGCGGAGCAGGTTGTAGTTCTGCATATTGCGCGCGCCCACTTGAAGCAGGTCCGCGTATTTTTCGAGCAGGCCGATCTGAGTGTGGTCCATCACCTCGCTGACGACTAGCAGCCCGTGTGCGTCGGCGGCGGCGCGCAGCAACTGGAGGCCTTTCTCGCCGAGCCCCTGGAAGGAGTAGGGCGAGCTGCGAGGCTTGAAGGCGCCCGCGCGGATCATGCGGGCGCCGGCCTTGGCCACCGCGGCGGCGGCGGTCTGGATCTGCTCTTCGCTCTCCACGCTGCACGGCCCGGCGGCGACTACCAACTCGGGACCGCCGATCCGTACGCCATTCGGAAACTCGACCACGGTGCCCTCGGGTTTGAAGGCGCGGGCAGCGAGCTTATAGGGTGAGGTGACGCGGTGGCATTCCTTCACGCCAGGCATCACCTGAAGGTCGTCGGGCGAGAGGTCGCCTTCGGGTCCAACGCCGCCCAGCACGGTGTGAATGACGCCCGTGGAGCGGTGGACGGAGAAGTTGAGCATCACCAGGCGGTCGATGACGTTCTGAATCTGGCCTTCGGTGGCGCCGGCCTCCATGACGACGATCATTGCTGGTTCTCCTTCTCCATGCGTTCGCGCTGGAGGGTGCGCATTTCATCGATGATTCGCTCGAACAGGCGCCGGACAGCGGCTTCGGAAAGTGGCCCGCGGTTGCCGCCAATGACGTTACGGAAGACGGCGTCCTCGCGCTTGGGCTCGTAGATCGGGAAGCGCATTTCCTTCTTGATGGCGCCGATCTTCTCGACGACGCGGGCGCGTTCGTTGAGGCGGTCGAGGATGGCGAGGTCGATGGCGTCGATGGCCTCGCGGTGCTGGTCGAGCAGGCGGATGGCTTCCTCGGGCGTCATTGGGCGGCTCCCTGGGCTGGTGCGGTGAGCTGACGGGCAAAGGCTTCGAGCCGTGCCGGAAGATCGGGGGCGGCGCCGTGTTCCTCCACGACGCGCATGAGAGCGCTGCCAACAATGGCGCCATCGGCATACTCGCCGATGGCGCGGACGTGTTCAGCCTTCGAGACGCCGAAGCCGACAGCAATGGGGAGCGAGGTAAGGCCGCGGAGCTTCTCGACCAATGGGCCGACGCTGGCGGCGACCGAATTCTGCTCGCCGGTGACGCCCGTGCGGGAGACGACATAGACGAAACCCGAGGAGTAATCACCGACAAGTTTCAGGCGGCGTTCGGTGGAAGTAGGCGCGGCGAGAAAGACGGTGTCGAGGCCGTGGCGGCGGAACTGCGCGACGGGCCCGGCGGCTTCCTCGACGCTGAGGTCGGTGAGCAGAATCCCATCGATGCCGATGCGGGCAGCCTCCTCGCCGAGCCGGTCGAAGCCGTAGCGCAGCAGGGGGTTCATGTAGCTGAACAGGAGGATGGGCATCTGGCTGTGCTCGCGGATGCGGGCGGCAATTTCGAGTACGCGGGCGACGTTGGTACCGGCGCGCAGGGCGCGGTCGGAGGCGCGCTGAATGACGGGCCCGTCGGCGATGGGGTCGGAGAACGGGACACCGAGTTCGAGGATATCCGCGCCGCCACGCTCGAGGGCAAGGGCGAGTTCGGGCGTCAGGTCAGGGGAGGGATCGCCCGCCGTGAGGTAGGCGACAAGCGCAGGCCGCCCTTGCGAGCGGCAATGGGCGAAGCGGTGGGCGATGCGTTGGCTACTTTCCATCAGGGTTGTCCAACTCGGGGAGGTTCTCGCGGTAGATGCCCGTGTCCTTGTCGCCGCGTCCGGAAAGATTGATGAGGAAGATCTGGCCCTTCGCGGCGGGCGCACGGCGCAGGGCCTCGGCGACGCCGTGGGCAGATTCGAGCGCTGGGATCAGGCCTTCGGTGCGGGCCAGCGTTTGGGCGGCATCGAGGGCTTCGCGATCGTTGATCGAGACGTACTCGGCGCGTTTCTGATCGTGCAGCCACGCATGCTCCGGACCGATGAGAGCGTAGTCGAGGCCGGCGGAGACGGAGTGGGTCAGCGAAACCTGGCCCTCGGTGTCTTGCAGAAGGTAGCTGTAGGCCCCATGAAGCACGCCGGGGCTGCCGCCCTCGAAGCGAGCGGCGTGGTCGCCGATAGAATGGCCGCGGCCGCCGGCTTCAACACCGATCAGGGCCACGCCGCTGTCGGGGATGAAGGCGGTGAAGATGCCGATGGCGTTTGAGCCGCCGCCGACGCAGGCGAAGACGGCATCGGGCAGGCGGCCAGCACGTTCGAGAATCTGGACGCGGGCTTCATCGCCCATGCAGCGGTGAAAGTCGCGGACCATCATCGGGTAAGGGTGCGCACCGAGCGCGGAGCCGAGCAGGTAATGGGTATCGCTGACGTTGGTGACCCAGTCGCGCATGGCCTCGCTGATGGCGTCCTTGAGAGTGCGGCTGCCATTGTTGACGCCCGCCACGCGCGCGCCAAGCAGGCGCATGCGGAAGACGTTGAGGCTTTGGCGGCGCATGTCCTCCTCGCCCATGTAGACGGTGCAGTCCATGCCGAACAGGGCGCAGACAGTGGCGGTGGCAACGCCGTGCTGGCCCGCGCCGGTTTCGGCGATGATGCGGCGCTTGCCCATGCGGCGTGCGAGCAGGACCTGGCCTAGGCAGTTGTTGATTTTGTGCGCGCCGGTGTGAAGCAGGTCCTCACGCTTGAAGAACAGGCGCGCGCCGCCGAGCTGTTCGCCGAGGCGGCGGGCCTCATAGAGCGGCGTGGGACGGCCGGCATAGTTGTGGAGCAGGTCGTCGAGTTCGCGCTGGAACTCGGGGTCCCGGCGAGCGTCTTCATAGGCGCGTTCCAGGTCTTCGAGCGGCGCCATGAGAGTTTCGGGGACGTAGCGTCCACCGTAGGGGCCGAAGTGGCCGCCTGCATCGGGGTACCGCGTTTGGGTGCTCATTGCTCACTCTCCCTGACGGCCTTGACGAAGGCCGCAATCTTCCTATGATCCTTCCGGCCCGGGGCGATCTCCAAGCGGGAGCAGGCATCGACGCCCCATGGACGGGCTTGGCGCAGGGCTTCGGCGACATTGTCGGGACCGAGTCCGCCGGCGAGAATGACGGGCCTGCCTGTTTCGCGTGCGAGGGTCCAGTCGAAGATACGCCCGGTGCCGCCGCGTTCCGCGCCCGCGGGTGTATCGAGCAGGATCAATTCCGCAGGGCTGGCAGTGGCGGCTTCGCGCCAGCCGGGTGAGCCGGCGCTGAGCGCCTGCCACCAGCGGCAGCGCGGGGGCCGGTCTGCTCTGCCATGAAGTTGGACGATGTCGAGGCCGAGGCGCGCGGTGGCGTCCTCCATAGCCTCGGCCGTCGCATCCACAAATACGCCCACGCGCAAGACGTCATGCGGCAGGTTCCGCACAATCGCACGGACCTGTTCTTCGGTCACGAACCGCGGGCTACCAGGCCAGAAGTTCAGGCCGATCGCGTCTGCTCCGGCGGCGGCGGCGGCGTGTGCGTCCCCGGCCGTGGTGATGCCACAGATCTTTACGCGGGTCATGCGCGCAACGCCCGCAGCGCGGCGGCGGGGTCGCCGGATTTCATCAGGTGCTCCCCTACAAGAAAGGCGTCAAATCCGGCGGCACGGAGGCGCTGGACATCGGCAGAGGAATGAATCCCGCTTTCGGCGACCCTCAGGATGCCACCAGGAATGAGCGCGGCGAGGCGCTCGGAGGTTGCGAGTGAGACTTCGAACGTCCGGAGGTCGCGGTTGTTGACTCCGATGATTGTAGCGCCGGATTCGAGCGCGGTGTCGAGTTCAGCCTCGTCGTGGACCTCGACCAGAGCGGACATGTTGTAGTCCTCGGCCTGCTCGCGGAAGTCGCGGAGTTGGGTGGGGGTGAGGATGGCAGCGATGAGCAGGATGGCATCGGCGCCCGCACCCGCCGCTTCGATAACGTCGAGCGGATCAACGGTGAAGTCCTTGCGCAGGACGGGGACGAAGGCGGAGGCGCGGGCGGTCTTCAGGTCACTGAGCGAACCCTGAAAAAAGTCCTTATCGGTCAGCACCGAGAGCGCCGCCGCGCCTCCGGTGAAGTACGAGCGGGCTTTCGCGCCTGGGTTGAAATCCTCAGAGAGCAAGCCCTTGCTTGGGCTGGCCTTCTTGATCTCCGCGATGATCGCGGGCGGACGGGCGGTAAGGGCGCGGCGGAAATCGCGGCGCTGCGCGCTCTGGTAACGCGCATTCTGCTCCATCCCCTTGCGGAGATGGGCCTTTTCCTCGACCTCCTGTTTCTTGCGCGCGACGATGCGCGCGAGTATGTCCGGAATCACCTGCGTCATGAAGGGGAAACCTTCAGAATATCAAAAGCCAAAGGGGTTCCCCGATCGGAGAACCCCTTCCCGTCTGGAACGACTGATTCAACTAGTTGCGATCCGGCAGGATGATGAAGTCGAACGGAGCGCCACCACCCGTGGCATCGACAGCAATCACGGTGCGAATCATGTTGGCCCAAGTTACGAGACGGTGGGAGTCAATCGCAACAGTCTTGGTGCCAGCAACTGCAACGCGGGCCTGGTAATTGCCGACGGGTACCGTAAGATAACCGGAAGCGGCCTTGAACGGGACATTGGAGAGCACGGGGTCCTTGCCCATCAGCGTCTCAAAGGGAGTGGTCACGTACACATCCACAGCAGGAGCGCCCGGAGCGCCGTGCACGACGCGGATCTTCACGCCGTTGTTCGCGGGCAGAGTGTTGTTGTCCTCAAGTACGACTACTTCAAACGCAGGCGTGCCGCCAGTGGCGTAGCCCATCGCAATCACCGTATAATCCTGGCCGGAAGCCAGCGTGGCGGGCAGCGTGGCGACCACCGTGCTCGTCCCGGTCACGCGGATGCCAAACGAATAGGCGCCGGCAGGCAGAGAAAGGTACTCAGAATACTCACGAAACGGCAGAGCTTCAAGGACAGGATTGCCGTTGACGGTGATATCGACGGCGGGCGCATCGGGCGAAGCATGCACGACGCGGACACGGGCATTGGTGGCCTGAGCGGAGGCAAATCCGCTGGTCAGAATCAGCAGCGCAGCTGCGGACAAGATAAATTTCTTCATGGTTTTCCCTCTGACTGGTTATCTCCGGAGGCTATCAGCCTCACAGCTTGTCAGGTGCAGGCGGTTGCTGAGTAGGTGTATTTTTTTCAATCAGAATAATTCGCAACGGATCCCCAGGCGCACCAAGCGGGGTGCGCCAACCAGCGGCGTGGGGCTGAAACCCGCCACGATTTCGCGATCGAGCAGGTTCTCTACCCCCACCGTGGCCCACCACCGTTTTGCCAAACGGTGGCGCGCGGACACATGAAACACCGCATAACCAGGCAGGCGGAAGCGGTTTACATCGTCTTCGAACTGCATCGAAGTGCCACGGACGCCCGCCGCCACCCACGTGCGAGCGCCGCCCCATTCCACCTGCCCCGAGGCTTGCTGCCGCGGGACCTGCGGCAGCCACAATCCATTTGAGAAATTCGAGCGCGCTATCAGCCAGTTGCCTTCAAGGCGCCACCGGCCCCACTGCTGCGTCAGCGTCGCTTCCGCGCCACTGGCTGAGGCGAGCGCCGCATTGTCCCTTTGCCGGACGATCAGGGCGGGCGTCGTCGAGCGAGTCACATTTGTGATCAGATCCTCCAACTCGTTCCTGAAGACCGTCACACTCAGCGCGGTGCGCTCGCCGCGCCAGTCCACGCCCGCCTCGAACCCGGTCAAAGCCTCAGGCCTGAGCGCGGCATTGGCCTGCGTCACCGCGTTGCCCACGCGGAATTCGCGATAGAGTTCGTTCAGAGTGGGCGCGCGGAAAGCGCGATAACCGCTTGCCCGTGCACGCCACTGGCCCAACGCCAACGTGGCCCCGGCACTCGGACTCCAGAATTCGCGCGCGCCTGCCCTGTGCCGCCGCAGCCCGCCGGTCCAGCGTGTCTTCTTCCATACTTTGTCGCCCTGCAGAAAAAGTCCATACTGGGTCTGCGCGCCGCCGCCCTCCCGCCGCCCGGAGGGAAACAGCGTTTCCCGGCTCACTCCTTTCGCGTGGTTCAGGTCCGCCCCGCCGATCAGAGTCCAACCCGCGCCCGCGCCCCGCCACAAGACCGCGCCGCCACTGGCTTCCGCGGGCACCGTTTGCAGAGAAGTCAGCCTTTCCAGCATGCGCCCCGCCTCGATCGCGGAAAAGCTCGCGCGATATTCCACGCGATTGTGATAACCGAGCGCCGAGAACAGACCCACGCCTGACTCATGCGTGTAGTGCGCGCCCAGTGTGCCGAGCCCGGTCGAGTTGCGCTGCAGTACGGTGCCGTTGTCGCGTTCCTCGGCGAGGATGTCCACGCGGCCGAAGAGACGGTCCCTGGTCCCAGCCCAATCCGCGCGCACCGCCCCACCAACAAACCGTACGTCCGCAGTTGTATCGATTGCACCTCGCGCTCCCTCAGGCACGATGAAGAAGCCGTCAGTCGAGAACGCGCGGCCCTGGCTCGAAATCCACCATTTCTGGCCCAACTTCCTTGAGCCGCCTGCGCTGAGTTGATGCGTGTGACGGTTGCCCGCCTCGTAGCCCGCGTTGAAGCGCCGTGTATCGGGCGCACGCGAAAACAGTGCAATCGTCCCGCCCATGGCCCGGTCGCCGAAGACGCTCGTCGCCGCGCCGCGCGACAACTCCACCCGCTCGATCTCCTCGGGTGCCAGCCGGGTCCAGTACACCCAACCGCCGAACGGATCGTTCACCGGTATGCCGTCCCATAGCACCAATGTGCGGCTCGCGCCTGTGGACCCCAGTCCGCGCAGCGACACACCCTGCGTCGTTGGATTCGCCGCCAGCGAACTCGTCCGACGAAACAGTGAAAACCCGGGAATCACCCGCAGGCGGTCGTCCAGGTTCACGCCCGGCACGGCCTTCAACTCCGTCTGGCCCCAGGTGGTGATCGCCGCCGCCGCTTCGGTTTCCACGCGTTCGGCGATCGTAATTGCCGTCACCAACGGCGCCGGACGCTCATTCTGCTCGACCTGTGCCCACCCAGGCGTCAGGACCCACAACCCGAGCGCCCAGCCAACCATGATCGGCCGCTTTTGAAGCTCGGGCGGTGAACAAGACTTGCGCACAATCCTCTGGGAGTGCCTCCAGCGGCTCCGCCCGCCGCTGGCGAGCCACGAGCGCCAAATACCTCAGAATAGCGTACACGTCCTCCTCCACCGGGGAAAGAAGGTCGAAATCCTGGGTGCGCAAGCGCACGCGTGCGCCCTGCGCAGCCAGACGCCAAGCCAGATAGGCGCAACACTGCACGGCTTCCTCAAACCAGGCATCGTGCTCCGGGCCGCCTTCCAGATCGAGCGCCAGGCACACCAGAGGCTCCACTTCGCGCGCAAACTCCCTCACCTGCAACTCGCCCGTGTGCGCTGTCGCCCTCCAGTCCACATGGCGGGCACTCTCCATTGGCTCGTAGGGACGGATGCGGTAGAAGTCGTGGCCGCGTCCGCGGGAAAGTGTTTCGGCCTCGCCTTGCATCTCCGCCAGCAGATCATCGAAGCCCGGTTTGGGGTCAATCGCGGGATAAACAATCACGTCGCGCCGCATCGTCACCAACATCCGGCGCTCGGCAAATCCGAATGGGAATCGCGAGGCGAACTGAAAACTGTCTTCGCTGTGGAGGCCCCTGCGGCGGAAGCGCACCTCCATCGTCTCTTCGATTGTGGCCCCTCCCGGCACCAGGGGGAAGTACAGCGCGCCCATGAAGACGCTATCCTCCACGCCCGTGACATGCAAGGAGAACGAAGGCATCCAGCCCTTGTCGTTCTTCAAGAGAACTCGAGCCGTCGTAGCGCGCCGCGCGCAGATGTGGTCCGGCAGCAGGATATCCAACTCCAGCCCGGACAGGCCCAACCGGCTAACAAAGCCCGACACCATCAGCGTGGCCAGCATCGCCGCCAATAGCAGGAACAGCAGATTGTTGGCCGACAGAAACGCCGCCAACCCCACCATCACTGCCGCGGCAATGTACACCGCGCCGCCCTTGGTCACTCGCTCGCGCACACGCATCCTCAACCAGCGGCGTAACTGCCGCCAGCGGGCGTTGGCCCAGGTGGCGATGCGGCGCAGAGAAGTCTTCATCGGGAACTGACGCGTTTGTCCCAACCATGCCACAATGGCAGGTTTATGTCGAGTCCCGCCCAGCCCCGACTTCAGCGATCGCTCGGGCTCTTCGAGCTTCTCATCATGGGCGTCATCATGGTGCAACCCACCGCACCCATGCCGCCTTTCGGAGCAATTAGCGAGGGTGCGAAGGGGCACGTCGTCACGGTCGTCCTGATGGCCATGTTCGCCATGATGCTGACGGCCATCAGTTACGGACGCATGGCGCGCGCCTACCCGCTAGCCGGCTCAGCCTACTCCTACGTGGCGCGCGAGATCCACCCGGCCATGGGCTACATCACCGGCTGGTCCATGCTGCTCGACTATGTGGTCAATCCCATCATTTGCACCATCTGGTGCGCCAAGGCGCTGCTCAACCTGTTTCCGCAGGCGGGTTACGCCTTCTGGGCGGTCTTCTTTGCGCTCCTGTTCACCGCCCTGAACCTGCGCGGCATCCGCGCCACTGCACGCACCAATGAAGTGCTCACGGCCATTATGGCCGTCGTTGTCGTCTGGACCATTGGTGCGATGGTCCGTTTTGTGTTTGGACAATCGCCCGAGCCCGCGGACTTCACGCGGCCTTTCTATGACCCCGAGCTGTTCTCCTGGCGCTCGATCTCCAATGGCGCCTCCATCGCCGTGCTCACCTATATCGGCTTCGACGGCATCTCGACTTTATCCGAGGAGGTGAAGAATCCACGCCGCAACATCCTGCTCGGCACCGTGGGTACGTGTCTCATCATCGGTATCCTCTCGGTGATCCAGGTCTATTGGGCGCAGATGGTGTGGCCGGCTTCCACCGCTTACCCTGACGTCGACACTGCCTATCTCCACATCGCCGGCCGTGCCGGCGGCGACCTTTTGTTTCAAACACTCACTTGGATTCTTGTTCTGGCAACCGTTGGCTCGGCCTCCGGCGCGATGCTCGCTGGCGCACGCCTGCTCTACGGCATGGGCCGAGACGGCGCACTCCCAAAGGGCTTCTTTGGCTACGTCCATCCCGCGCGCCGCATTCCCAGCAATAATGTCCTGCTCATCGGCTGCGCCTGCCTCATCGGCGCCTTTCTGATCAGCTACCAGATGGGTGCGGAGCTCCTAAATTTCGGCGCTCTCATCGGCTTCATGGGCGTCAATCTGTCGTCGCTGCTGCACTACTATGTCCGCAAGCGCGACCGCCACTGGTCCCACCTTGTCTTTCCCGCCGTTGGCTTTCTGGTCTGTTTCTACCTGTGGCTCAGCCTGAGTTGGCCCGCGAAAATCGTCGGCGCCTCCTGGATGTCCTTCGGCCTGATCTACGGAGCCTGGAAGACGCACGGCTTCAAGAAAGATCTGATCCAGTTCGACGTGCCAAGCGAAGATTGACAGCCTCAGTCCGGATCGCGGCGCATCAGCACCGCCGCTTCCGCCGGATCCCTGTAATAGTTGGCGCGCTCGCCGCACTCCACAAAGCCTAACGAGCGGTACAGGCTCCGGCCCGCGGCATTCGACTGCCGCACCTCCAGAAACACCGCCCGGCGCTCCCTGAAAGCTGCCTGCTCCAAAATGCGCCGCGCCAACCCCTGTCGGCGAAACTCGGGAGCGATCGCAAGGTTGAGCACTTCCGCTTCACCTGGCGCAGTCTCCCTCATCGCAAGAAACCCAGCCACTCGCCCGTCCACCTCGATGACAAATGCCTCGAAGGCAAGGTAGCCCCGGGGTTCCCAATGCGCGGCCTCCACTGCGGCGGCCTGAATACGGGCCACCGCCGCGGCGTCCCCTTCCGTCATTCGGCGAATCATCGGTCGATTCATCGGTTTAACGCCCAACGCAGGATCACCCATGAACCCAGCGGCAGCAGCGCAACCCCCAGGCACACCGGCCCGAACCCATGGTGGTCAGCCACCCAGCCGATCAATGGAGACAACCCGAACTGCAATAGCCCATACACCGCCGTCAACCCCGACACCGCGAACGCCGCTCGTGCGGGACCAAACAGGTCCAGTGGCAAGGAGTAGATGTTGACGCTCGCCACCAGACAAAAGAAATAGCTGATCGAGATCACCGCCGTCGCCACCGCCGGCGAAGGGGCCCAAGGCAGCAGGCTTACGGGCAGCAATAGTAGACAGCCCACGAGGATCACCTGTAACCGCGCGCGCAACACCGGCCGGTTGCGGCTCCACCGCATCGTCAGCCACCCTCCAAACAGCCCTCCGGCCGCGGCAAACACCGGCGGCACCCAGGCAAATGAGTAGTTCGTATCGGCCTGCGTCAGTCCATAAGTGGACACCAGAAACTGCGTGGTCCAATTCATCCAAAGCGTATAGACCGACATCAGCAGGATATTCGCGGCCAGCAGCGCCCAATACCGGCGGTCGCGCAACATCTCGCCCCGCGGCGCCGAAGGACTCCCCGCAGCCTCCCCAATCGCTGGTGCCCGCCGGGCCACCATCAGCCACACCGGAATCCAAAGGAAACCCATCGCACCTACGACCACGAACGCCGCCCGCCACCCATAGCGTCCCGACAAGAACTCGGCAATCACCGGCGCCAGCACCACCCCCACCGACAAGCCCGCCTGCCCCAAACCTGCACCAATCGCCCGTTCCTCCGGCTTCAAGTACAGTGCGTAGCTCTTGCCCGCGCCCGGAATCCCTCCCGCCTCGGCCATGCCGAGCGCCGCCCGGCACGCCACCAGTCCGCGCAACGTGGAAGTGAATCCCGTGGCGATCCCCGCCAGCGACCATGCGGCCACCGCCACGCTTGCGCCAGTTTTTAGCCCAACCCGATCGATGAACAGCCCCGCCAGCGGTGACGCGATGAAATAGCTTAACGAGAAGGCGCTGATCACCAATCCGTATTCGGCCATCGTCATCCCGAACTCTTCGCGCAGCTGCGGCGCCAGCGCGGAGAGGATCTGGCGGTCAAGGAAGTTCAGCGTGGAGCTGATGGCGAAAACGCTCACCGCAATCCAGCGCCACGAAAGACTCAGCGGCATGCCCTACCGGAACTCCACACTCACGGCCTGGCGCGACTCGGGCAAATAATTAACCCTCACGCGCTTCGGTGGCTTTTGCGGCCCGCAACTCAATGTGGCCTCGGCCGCGCCCAGCACCGCGAGGGCCTTCACGTCCGGAACCCGGAACTGCAGCCCACCGCCATCGGCCGTCTTCAAGTGAAGTGCCGCACCGCCGCGCGCGCAGTCCACGCGCTCCAGCATCCCGTCGGCGGCCTTGGTCTCCGGACCGTCCCACCACTGCTCAACCTTGGCCGACGGCTTGTACTCCCCGCTCGCCTTGTTGACGCGCGCCTCGGCCGCGCGAATCCGCGCCTCGTTCTCCAGCCGAAGCCGCTCCACCTCGGCCCGCTCCTCTTCGGCCTTGCGCCGTTTCTCCGCTTCCAGCGCGTCAATGCGCTTCTGGTCCGCCGCGCGCCGGGCTTCCACCAGGCGGTCGCGCTCGTCCTGATTCCGCGCCGAACGCATCGCCGCCACCCAACTCTTCGTGGCGCTGTCGAACTCCTTCGCCTCCATCTGCACCAGCGCAAGCCGCTCCCACAGTTCGCGGTCACGCGGGCGAAGTTCCGCCGCCTTGGCCAGGAAGTACGCCTGCCGCACCGGACCCGCCTCCTGCGCCGCGGCTTCGAGGTACGGTTCCGCCCAGTCGGGCCTGGCGGCGGCTGCGCGCTCCAGCAACGCCCGCGCCTCGGCCCCGTCGGGGGTCAGTTTCGCCAGTGCCACCAGCCCTCGCGGCCCCGGATTCTCCACTCCCGCCTTGGCCGCCTCGGCCAACGCTGTGCGCGCGGCATCCTTTTCTCCCAGACCGGCGAGCGCCAATCCCATCCCCTCGTGAAGCGCCGGCGCGGGCCGGTCCTTCAGCCCTGTCTCATAACCGGCGCGCGCCGCTGCGAAGTCCCCGCGAGCCAGCGCCAGGTCGCCCGCGAGCAGCCGGATCCGCGAAGGCAGCCCATCCCGTACAGTCAAGCGACGCGCATCGAGCGGCTTCGCATTCAGATTCACCGTGCCATATGATCCCGCTTCCAGGTAGGCTCGCGCCTGCGCCTCCAGCGAGGCCCTGTCTTCACGGAATGAATTGCGGAACGCCGGCCCTTCCTCCGCGCCATTTGCCAGGTTGGCAAGCGCCACCCTCAGCCGCATCTGATTCGCCGGGTTCGTGGTGGCCTGATGAACCAACGCCCACGCCACGCTGCGCCGATCAGGCGGCGGCGGCGCGCCGAATCGCAACCGCACGCCATCCACCTCCAGCGTGGAATAGGCGGCCGCCAGCGCCTCTTCATACCCTTCGGGCATGCGTGCCCTCAGGTTCTCCTCGAGCAGCAGTTTCGCCAGCGCCTCAAACCACGCCGCCGGTGGAGCGCCCCGCTCAGGCCACGCGGCCATCCAGCCATCGCGCGAAAATGCTACCGGCCACGCTTCGGCCGACCGGCGTTGAATGACCACTGTGATGGGCCAGCGGCTCGCCAGTTCGTCCCGGCCCACTGCCTGTCCAAGCACATGACGGAATTGCTCCAGATGGACCGCGGCGTCGCGTGCCGCGTTCGGCCCTGCCTCGCTCAAGACCGTGAACGGCCCAACCCGCACCTCGTGCCATGCCGCTGGAAGCAGCGTGGCCCCGCAAAGCAAATAACCGGCCAGCCAGCGTGTCATCTCAGCCTCCCATCGGCCCCTCGCCCCGCGAAAGCGCGGCCAGAATCTGCTCTCTCCGCCTTTCCGCCGCATCCACCGATGAGTCCAGCGCGGCAATGTAGGTCAGCGCCGCCACCACGAAACCCGCGCCCAGCACCCCATAGAACGCCACCTGCGTCTCAAACGCATAGCGCGCCAGGTAGGCCAGCGCAATCGGGATCGACACCGCGGGATAGACCAGCAACAGCAGCCATTGCACCTTCGCGCTGCTGCTGTGCCTCCAGCTTTGCGTGGGGTTGATCGGCCGGGGCTGATGCGTGGACGCAAGGTTGCCGGCGGCCATCAGATAGATCCCCAACATAAGCGTCACCGTGAACGCCTCCATCACTTTCTCGCCCTCGATCTGAAGCGGCAGAAAGCTGCACACCAGCGTGATCAGCCCCACCTCCAGCAGCAGAAAGGAGATGGCCGTGATGTTCTTGCCGATCAGCACCGTCGAAATCCGCACCGGCAGGATGTAGTAGTTCTGCGCCGCCTGGCGATCGAAGCCCAGGTTGTTCCAGAACAGCACCTCCCCCAACAACAGCGCTGCGTACATGCTCACCCACACCAGAAAGTTCTCCGCCATGAACCCGGTCCCACCGCGCCTGCCAAAAATGAGCGGAAACCAGATCAGCACCCCAAACGAGAACCCCATGAAGAAAACCAGCCGGAATCGTGGCGCCCGGGTCAGAAACCGGATTTCCTTTTCGATCAGGATGCCCAGGGGATCAGGAAAAAGCCGGCCCGGCAACCGGTACAGCCACTCGCGGACTGTTGCCCGCGCCGCGCTCTCCCGCTCCGGCCGCTCCTTTGCCCGCACTTCGTCCGCGTCCCAGCGGAGCCCCCGCTGAAATTGCGAATAGCCAAACCAGGCTCCCGCCAACAGCCAGCCCGCCATCGCCAGCAGCCCAACTACTCCAGCCGAGCCCGTCGCGAACTCCGCGGTGACGGTCCAAGGGAAGGGGAAGTCGGGAATCCGCTCCACGTACCGCGCGATGGTCTGCTTCTTCCAGGTTTCGGGTGGAGCGGCGATCAGCACCACCTGCGGCAGCGCCGTCAGCGTCACCAGCCCCAAAACCACGATCTCCCGTATCCCTTTTCTTGCCAGCAACCGTGTCAGAAGATCCCGGACGCCCGCCGACAACAGCATGTTGAATACCGCGTACGGCAACAGAAACAGCGGTCCCCACCATGGCACCTGCGGGTGCCGCCATAGCCCGATCGCCGCGCCGGCCATCAGGATCAGCACTTCCACCCCGGTCGTCAACCGTAGTAACACCTCGATCAGAAACAGCCGCCCCGCCGTGATCGGATACACCAGCAGCCGCTTCAGCTCCAGCGACATTCCCGAACTCACCAGCACTACCGGGATCAACTGCCAGTAAAGAAACCCGATCAGCAGCCCCACGCTGAGCACCGTCAGCACCGTCTCCATCTTGCCCAACTCGGGAATCACCGACGCCAGCACCACCGCCCCAACGGAGATCAGCAAATACCACAACCCGGTCAGCACCCACATCAGCCACACCTGCGTGGGCCCACGGTTCATCATGGCGCGCCACTGAGCGCCAAGGATGGCGGTAACCTGATTGTCCAGCCATTGCATGGGCTGCTCCTAGAGCCAGTCGAGCGCGCCGGTGGCCCGTTCCGTGGCCCCCACCACCCGGACGAAAATATCCTCCAGCGTCTCCGAGCCGGACCGCAGTTCATGCATCGGCCCGTCCACCACCAGGCGCCCCTGATGGATGATCGCCACGCGGTCGCACAGCCGCTCCACCACCTCCAGCACATGCGAAGTCAGAAAGATCGTCGCTCCGCGCCGCACCTGTTCCAGCAAAATATCCTTCATCAGCCGGGCCCCCACGGCATCCACGCCCTCAAACGGCTCATCCAGCAGGAACAGCTCTGGACGGTGGATGAGGGCTGCCGCCATCGCCACCCGTTTGCGCATTCCCTTTGAATATTCCCCGATCAGCTTCCGGCCGGCCGTGTCCAGTTCAAACAACTGCATCAGTTCGCCTGCGCGGCTCCGGGCGTCGAGGCGGGGCAGCCCATACATGCGCCCAACGAACTCCACGAACTCCATCCCCGTCAGGTGGTCGAACAGCAGCGTGTCGTCCGGCACCAGCCCCACGCGCCGCTTGATCTCGATCGCCTCCTCAGGCACTCGCCGCCCCAGCATCATGATCGACCCCGAACTCGGCGGTGCCAGTCCCATCAACATGCGGATGGTCGTCGTCTTGCCTGCGCCGTTCGGACCCAGAAAACCGAAAAAGGACCCGCGTTCGACGCGCAGCGTCAGCCCGTCCACGGCGGCTTTTTCGCCATAGACCTTGCGCAGCTCCTGCACTTCAATCGCGGCGGTGAGTTCAGGTGTCACTGCTGTTTTTAGAGTAGCCTTTCCGGGCCCCGCCGCAAAAATCCCAAATCCACCCTCAACTTTCCCGCCATCTCCGCCGATAGGACGACTGTGAGTTCGAGTATCATCCCGCGCGTGTCTTACCGCGACCTGGCGCTCCGGAGCCTGGACCAACTCCCTCCCTTCTCACCCGTGGTCAATAGCCTCATGGCCAGCCTCGCGAATGAAGACGTCTCCTTCGCCCACCTGGCTACGGTGATCGAGCGCGACACGGTTCTCACTGGAAACGTCCTTCGCCTCGTGAATTCAGCACTTTACGGACGAAGAGGTACCATCAGCTCGGTCCGCGCGGCGGTCTCCATCCTCGGTCTGGTCAAACTGAGAAACTACGTCCTGGGCCTGTCCGTGTCCCGCATCTGGGCCAAGGCTGTCACCCCGCCCAGTTGGCGCATGGAGCAGTTCAACGACCATGCCACCGCCGTGGCGGTTCTGTCCGACTTGATCGTTCAGAAGGCCCGCTTCGACTATCCGGAGGGCGCTTTCGCCGGCGGACTTCTCCATGACATCGGGCGCCTCCTGATCGCCATTGCCCTTCCGGAAGAATATGAACGGATTCAGCGCGCCTTCGAGTCATCCCTCGAACCGATCGAGGTCCACGAAATGGCCGTGATTGAGACCTCCCACGCCGCCCTCTCCGCCGCGGCGCTGCAACGCTGGAGCCTCCCTCAGCCCATCCAGCGCGCCGTCCTCTATCACCCGCAGGGTGAACCGGACCCCGGAGTCTCGGCTTCCGGACTGCTGCCCCTCAGCGCGGCGCTGCACGCCGCGGACCGGATCGCCAATCATCTCGAAATCTGTGTGCACCAGGCGGATGCGCGCCTCGGCATGCCCCCCGTCCAGGCGCTCTCGACGATTGGCCTCGAAGAGCACGCCGATCCGCTCATGGAGGAATTCGAGACCGAATACGCCGCCCTGCGTGAACAAATCTAGCCCGCCCGGTCAATAAACTCCGGCGGCAGCAACAGCCTGACCCGCCTTGCCCCACACGAGATCCTCAGCGGCGCCACCCCCGCATACTCCCCATCCAGTTGCACATCCACCGCGCGCCCGTTCAGCGGCCGCACCTCCACCTCCCGCGCATGCAATACATGCACGCCCTTCATCCCGGAGAGGCGGTTCAACAGCACCCCGCCAAAGTACTTCAGGTAGCGGAGCGAGTTCTCCCCCTCAAACAAGACCACGGCCAGATCATCGCGCAGCAGGCTGGCATGCCGGGCAATCTCCAGGTCGCCGCCATAGTTCCTCACCCGGCTCAGCAGGGCGTAACTCGCCCGGTACGGCCGGCCATCCAAGGTAATCTCAAACTCATGCAGGCGCTGGCCCACCGCGCCAAACCCCGCCAGCCAGTAGCTCAACTTCCCGAAACGGCGTTTGAAGCCCGGCTGCACCCGGCGCACAATCCCGGCATCCAGCCCCACGCCCGCCATGGCCACAAACATCCGCGCCGCTCCCCCGGCCGGGTGCAGACACCCCAGGGCGATCTCCACGGGTCGCGCCTCGCGCAGTCTCGCGGCGGCCCGGAGAGTGTCCCCCCCGATGCCCGTCTCCATCGCCAGCACGTTTGCCGTCCCAGCCGGCACCAGTCCCAACACCGCGCCGGTGCCGGCCACACCCTGCATCACTTCATTCAGCGTCCCGTCGCCCCCCATGGCCAGAACCAGATCGGCGCCCGCCGCAACCCGCTCCGCCGCAAGCCCGCCGCCCATTCCCGGACCGCTAGTGGCAAGAATCTCCCATTCCGTGGCCAAGGGCGCCAGCGCCGATTGAACTTCCTCGAGTAACCGAGGATTGTTCCGGATCCGCCCCGCGTACGGGTTATGGATCAGAACTGCGTGCTGATAAGCTGCGATACGGGCAGACCCCCAAGCTACCATTATAGAGACGGCTCCTCGCGCCCCTTTGGACATGAATTCCAGCCTTCACCAGGAAATCGAATCCTTGCGCGCCGAACTGCGGCGACACGAACATCTCTACTACGTCCTCGATGCCCCCGAAATCACCGACGCCGAATACGACGCCCTTTTCCGGCGGCTCCAGGCCCTCGAACTCGCCCACCCCGAACTCGCCTCGCCTGACTCGCCCACCCGCCGCGTCGGTGGCGCGCCCCGCGAAGGCTTCGTCAAGCGCCCTCACTCCACGGCCATGCTCAGCCTCGATAATGCCCTCAACGAGGCCGAACTCCGCGATTTCGACCGCCGCGTCCGCGACCTTCTCTCCGGCGAACCCTACCGCTACGCCGCCGAGTTGAAACTCGACGGCCTCTCCCTCGCTCTCCGCTACCAGCAGGGCCAATTCGAGTTGGCCGTCACTCGCGGTGACGGTCTCGAAGGCGAAGACGTCACCGAAAACGCCCGCACCATCCGCAGCATCCCCCTCCGCACCGAACCGCGCTGGCCCTCCTTTGAAGTGCGCGGCGAAGTCATCATGCCGCTCGCGGCCTTCCGCAAACTGAATGACGAGCGCGCCGCCGCCGCCCTCCCCCTCTACGCGAACCCTCGCAACTCCGCCGCCGGCTCGCTGCGCGTCCTCGATCCCACCATTACCGCCTCCCGCACACTAGACTTTCACGCCTACTTCCTCCTCGTTGACGGGCGCCCTCCCCTTGACTCCCACTGGGACTGCCTCGAAGCCCTCGCCGCCCTCGGCTTCAAGGTGAACCCAAACCGCGCCCTGCTCCCCGGCGTGGATGAACTCCTCGACTGGTGCAACCAGTGGGACGCCAAACGCGGCTCCCTCCCCTACGAAATCGACGGGATCGTCGCCAAGATCGACTCTCTCCCCCAGCAGGACCGCCTCGGCTGGACCGCCCGGTTCCCCCGATGGGCCATCGCCTATAAGTTCGCCGCCCGCCAGGCTGAAACCATCCTCGAAGACATCCTGGTCCAGGTCGGCCGCACCGGCGCCCTCACCCCCGTCGCCAAACTCCGCCCCGTTCCCGTCAGCGGAGTCATTGTCTCCAACGCCACCCTCCACAACGAAGACGAAATCGCCCGTCTCGACCTCGCCATCGGCGACACCGTCGTCATCGAGCGCAGCGGCGACGTCATCCCCAAGGTCGTCGCCGTCCGCGAACGACCGCCTCACCGCCGGCCCTTTGCCATGCCTTCCTGCTGCCCCATCTGCGGCAGCGATGTTGTCCGGGCCGAAGGCGAGGTGGCCCGCCGCTGCCTCAATACCAGTTGTCCCGCCCGGCTCCGTGAATCCATCCTCCACTTCGCCTCCCGTCCCGTCATGGACATCGACGGTCTCGGCGAAAGCATCGTCGACGAACTCATGCGCCTCGGCCTGGTGGCCAGCATTGCTGACCTCTACCGGCTCACCCCGGAACAGCTCGCCATCCTCGAACTCAAAGGCGAAAAGAACACTCGCAAGCTCGGCGAAAAATCCGCCGCCAAAATCATGGCCGAAATCGAAGCCACCCGCCAGCGCCCGCTCGCCCGGCTCATCTCCGGTCTGGGCATCGCCTTCGTCGGCGAGCGCACCGCCGTCCTACTGGCAGACCACTTCGGTGCCCTCGACGCCCTCATCGCCGCCACCCCGGAGCGCCTCCAGGCCGTCTCCGAAGTCGGGCCCAAAGTAGCAGAGAGCATCCGCCGCTTCTTCACCGAACCCCACAACCTCGAACTCGTGGAGCGCCTCCGCGCGGCGGGCCTGCGCTTCACCCACGATGCCCCCGCACGCCCCGCCGCGGGACCACTCACCGGCATGACTCTCGTCCTCACCGGCACGTTGCCAACTCTATCCCGCGAAGAGGCCAAGGCCCGCATTGAAGCTGCCGGCGGCAAGGTCACCGGCTCGGTCAGCAAGAAAACCACCGTCGTCGTCGCCGGGGACGACGCCGGCTCCAAACTCGAAAAGGCCCGCGAACTCAACATTGAAATCTGGGAGGAATCCCGCCTGCTGGAACGGATCGAGGAAAACTAGATGAGCGACTTTCTCGAGCTGTTGAAAAACTTGGGCGCCATCGGTGCCTTCATCGTAGCTTTGATCGATGGCGCGGGCCTGCCCAATCCGGGTGGACCTGACTACCTCCTGCTCTTCCTCGGCTGGAAGTCTCCCAGCGCCGCCTTCCTCTACGCCGCCGCCGCCATCGCCGGTTCGCTCCTCGGCATGATGATCCTCTTCTGGCTTGCCCGCAAAGGCGGAGAAAAGTACCTCGACCGCAAAGCCAGCGGACCGCGCGCCATGCGCTTCCGCCGCTGGTTCGACCGCTACGGCCTCGTCACCGTCTTCATCCCCGCCCTCGTTCCCATCGTGCCCCTCCCCATGAAGATCTTCGTCCTCAGTGCCGGCGCTCTGGGCGTCAAGCCGCGCGCCTTCCTACTCACCGTCGCCCTCGGCCGCATCCCCCGCTACTTTGGCCTTGCCTGGGTCGCCCAGTCCCTCAGCGCCGATCCCCGTGGCTGGATGCGGGAACACCTCGCCCATTTCGCCATCGCCGCCGGCCTGCTACTCGTGCTCTCCTTCCTCCTCCTCAAACTCGCCGAACGCTCGCGCGCCGCAAGGGCGATAGACTAGGGGCTGTCATGGCTACCCCATCCCGGCTTTCGCGCCGTTCCTTCCTGTTCTCCGCCGCGGCGGCTACCCTGGCCTGCAGTGCGCCGAACATCTCCCGCACCAATCCCAATGACATCCGCATTGAGGGCGTCGATATCGAAGAGGAGTTCTACCTCTATCGCACGCCCATCAAATTCGGCGGAACTGAGGTGGACCGCGTCACGCTCCTCAACGTCCGCGTCCGCGTCCGCAACCGCGCCGGGCAAACCGCCGAAGGCTTCGGTTCCATGCCCCTCGGCAACGTATGGAGCTTCCCTTCGCGCGTCATGAAATACGAGGAGACCCTGGCCGCCATGCAGGGTCTCTCCCAGCGCCTCCAGAAAATCACCGCTGCCTACACCGACTACGGCCACCCCGTCGAGATCAACCACCATCTCGAACCCGCCTGGATCGCCGCCGCTGATGAAGTCAGCCAGCAGATGAAGCTCGCCGAACCCATTCCCAAGCTTTGTACTTTGACCACCGCCAGCCCGTTCGATGCCGCGCTCAATGACGCCTACGGCAAGCTCCACAATCGCAACATCTACCACTGCTATACGCGCGAATTCCTCGCCGAGGACCTCGGCCGTTATCTTGGCCCCGAGTACAAGGGCCTCTACCTCGATGCCTTCGTCAACTCCGAACCCCAGCCCCGCATGCCCCTTTACCACCTCGTGGGCGCTGTCGATTCCATCACGGCGAAAGACGTTGCGCGCCCGCTCAACGACGGTCTCCCGCAAACCCTGCCCGAGTGGATCGACTATAACGGCCTCACCCACATCAAAATCAAGTTGAACGGCGAAGACCTGAATTGGGACCGCGACCGCGTCCTCTCCGTCGAGCGCACTGCCGCCGAAGCGATGAAGAAACGCGGCACATCGGAATGGTTCTATTCGCTCGACTTCAACGAAAAGTGCCCCAACGTCGACTATCTCCTCGACATGCTCCGTCAGGTGAAGCAACGCGCCCCCCAGGGCTTTGAACGAATCCAGTACATCGAGCAGCCCACCAGGCGCGACCTCAAGGCCGATCGCGCCAACGTCATGCACGAAGCCGCGAAGCTCCGCCCCGTCGTGATCGACGAATCCCTCGTGGACCTCGAATCCCTCATGCTCGCCCGCGAAATGGGCTACAGCGGCGCCGCGCTCAAGGCCTGCAAGGGTCAGGCCCAGGCGCTGCTCATGGCCGCCGCTGCCCAGAAGCACAAGATGTTCCTTTGCGTCCAGGACCTCACCTGTCCCGGCGCATCGCTCATCCACTCAGCGGGCCTAGCCGCGCATGTGCCCGGTGTCGCCGCCATCGAAGCCAACGCCCGCCAGTATGTTCCGGCCGCCAACGCCGGCTGGGAGAAGACGCACCCCGGCATCTTCATCATCAAGGACGGCTACATGCAGACCGGTGAACTCACCGGCGTCGGCCTCAGCGCCAAACCGGCCTAACGCTGCGCTACTGCGCCCTTCAGGTACACGTTCAGCTTCACGGCCTCATCGAAATCGCGCCGCGCCGCGGCCGCGTTGCCCAGCCCTTGCCGGCCCAGGCCGCGCACATAGTGCGCCTGCGCCCGCCGCATCTGGGGCGATTGCCGGTCCCCGAACTTCGCGAAAAAGTCGTTGCCCGCGGCCGGGCGCAGCGCCTCGTCACCCGCCGCCACCAACGCTTCAAACACCCGCCGCGCCCGCGCCCGGTCTCCCAACTTCTCGAGTGACCGGCCCTGGAAATACAGCAGCACCGCGCCGCTGCCCACTGCCGGACGCGGATTGTCCTCCGTCCCGATCAGTTGTGCGGCGGACTCGCGCCACGCCTCCCGTGCTTCCTCCGCCTGTCCCAGCGCCTCCAGCGCCAGCCCCTCGTAATACAGCGCCTCCGGCGCCCGCGACCCGCGATAGGACCGCGTCGCCTCCAGGTTCGCCGGGTAATCCATCGCCCGTCGGAAATCCGCCAGCGCCCCGCGGGCGTCCTTCGCTCTCAGCCTCTGCCTGCCCCGTTCAATGTGCGCGTCCGTCCACGCATCATGCGCGTTGAACCGCACCCCGCCCTCCCACAGGTGGAAGTGGCGCTTCTCCATCACCCCGATCGCCTTGTCCAGTTGGCCCGCCTGTACCAGCAGCCCCGCATATCGCGCCATCGCGTCGTCCCGCTTTGCCACCGTCTCCGGGTGCTTGCGGAACAGCCCCAGCCGCTCCTCGATAGGACGCTGCGCCCATTCCTTCAGCAGGTCGATCTCAAACAGATACAACGCATCCCCCGGGTTCAACGCAATCGCCTTCTCCAGCGCCGCGATCGCCTCCGGTACTTTGTTGTCCAACGCATGCCCCACCGCCAGATTGCGGTGCGCGATGGCTAGCGCAGGATCGAGTTCCGCCGCCCGGGCCAACAGCCGCATCGCCTCCTCGCGCTGCCGGTCAAACAGGAAAAGCCCCAGATAGTAGTGTGGACGCGGGTCCTCCGGCCGCAGCCGGATCGCCTCCCGCAACACCGGGATCACTTCAAACTGGAACGGGAACACCCGCGTCATCGGCATCTTTGCCGCCCGCTCAAAGTGCGCCCGCGCGGTCTCCTCCTGCCCGTTCTTCTCTGCAAGCCAACCCCGGTAGTAGGCCACCATGGGCGATTGCACTGGCATCTGATCCAGCAGCAACTCCGCCTCGCGATTCAACCCGCCGTTCAGGCACGACACCACCGCCTCCAGTCCTTCGTCTGGAAAAGCGCTGAAGATCGACACCAGCTCCATTGCATTCCGAAACCCTCGCGGGTCCAGCGGATCGATCCGCGCAATCTGCCGCCGCACCTCGCTCGCCTCGCCCCCGCGGCCCTGCCGCATGAGCAGGATGCTCTTGAAAAACAGCGCCCGCGTGTTCCACGCGTTCGTCACCAGCGACCGGTCCACCAGCGCCAGCGCCTCTTCCAGCCGCTCGCGCTGACCCGCGATCTCCGCCAGTTGGAAATACGCCGGCGCCTGCCACGCGTACGTCCACGCCGCCCGTTGCAGCGCCGTCTCCGCCTCAGCCAGCTTGCCCTGATAGCGCAGCGCCAGCCCAAGATAATACAGCGCCTCGCCATCCTTCGCCCGCGTGTAGTTGCGCTCCAGCCGCTCCACCGCCGCCCGCAAGTGGCGCTCGGCCTCGGCATACCGCGCCTTCTTCAGCAACCGCAGCCCCAACGCCGTGTTCGCCCGCGTGTCGCCCGCATCCCGTTTCAGCGCTTCCTCGTAGTAGGGCTCGGGCTCCCGCGCCGGATTGTGTAATTGCTCCAGCCGCTGCCCTGCCAGCGACAGCTCTTCATTCGTCTTCATCGCCTCCGGCGCCTCCGGCGGCCTCACCGGCGCCGGCATCGTCGCCGCGCCCGCCGCTTCCGGCTGATAGAACGCCAGTTCCCGCCCGCCATGCACCAGCGCCACCCGCAGATCCGTCTCCTTCACCCCGGCCGGCAGCGCCATCGCGTAAGTCAGCGGCGCGCCCGGGTCCAGATCCTTTGTTTCCGACCAGATCTCCTTGCCCCCCGCCGCCACCACCGCTCGCGCGCCCCGCCGCGGACTCGTCACATGGAATCCCGCATGAATCCGCCCGTCCCTTACCTCCAGATTCACCGCGCCGTCCACCGTCGCATGCTTCACGCCCCCAATCCCGCGGAACGGATACCAATACTGCTTCGTGGTCTTCGCTTCGTACGGCATCATCCACGAATAGTCCGGCTGGTTGTCACTCCACGCCCCCACCATCAACTCCAGATACGGCCCGTCCGTGTCGCTCAGAAGCGTATCCCACATCCTCCCCGAAGGCCCCGTTCCCCACGCGAAGAACTTCTTCCCCGGCACCTGGTGCCGGTCCGCCACGTGCATCGTCCCCGCCTGCCGCCCATGATCGTAACCGGCCAGAAAATCGTCCGTGTCATTCCAGGCGAACATCGAAACCGAACTCGGATGGTTCTTCCACCGCGTCAGATCCACGCCCTTCGTGTAATCGATGCCGTTGTACACCCGCCGCCCGATCGGCCACTCAATGAACTCCCGCTTCGCGTGCTGCGTGGCAAACCGCGTCCGCGGCGGAAACAGAATCTGATAATCGTCGTTCGTGTGCACGGCCACATTCGCGAAGTACAGAATCGAGTTCGCGAACGGCGACGTGTTCAGCGCCGTCACCTGCGCCTCCAGTACGCTTGACCGCGGTCGCAGCGTCAGTCCCACCGCCCAGCGCATCCGGTCGCGCAACTCCATCTCCCCAATCCACACCGTTCGCGCGCCATCGGCATGTTCCTCCGTCTTTACCCGCACCGGCAGCAGACTCGACGCGCGGTGATGATGCGGAATATTCCATTCCACGCCCCCCGAGATCCATGCCCCGATCATCCCGATTAGCGCCGGCTTGATCACGCTCTGTTTGTAGAAGAAGTCGTACCCGTTCGTTTTGTCCTTCGCCTCGAAGATCCGTCCGCCGAGTTCCGGCAGCACGCACACCTTCACATACTCGTTCTCCAGACACACCTGCCGGTATTCCTTGTCCACCCGCTCGTCGGTCAGGTTGTCGTACATCGCATACGGATACACCTCGCCCCGCGCGCCCTGGTACACGCGCCCCGTGTAGAAAAATGGGTTATCGTCCGGCGGACCCGTGACGTATGTTGGAATCGTCACCTTCCCTTCCGTCACCGTGACGGGCGCGCTCTGCTGAGCGAATGCGGAAAGCGAAAGTATCAGGGCAAAAATGGCGCAGCGGGCGAATGCGGACACGCGGGTCTCCTTCCGCCCGCCATTATTTCAAACTTCCGGAGCCCGCCATGGCCGGTCCGCCCGCCATTCGCCCAGCGCCCTCAGCCATGCCTCCCGCCGCGCCCGCATCCGCTCCAGTTGCGCCCGGTGCTCCGGCGCCGCTGCCAGGTTATTCTCCTCCAGGCGGTCCGCCTCCAGGTCGTACAACTCCTCGAAATTCCCTGGAATCTCGAGATACCGCGCGTACTTCCACCGCGCCGTGCGAATTCCCTCAGACTTCGGAATCCAGTCATGCTGGAACAGATGCTCGGCGAAAAATTCCGTCCGCCACGCCGGCCGTTCGCCCCGTAGCCATGGCGCCAGGCTCCGCCCCTGCATCGAAGGCGGCGGCGCCACGCCCGCCATCTCCAGCATTGTCGGCGCGCAATCGATGTTCAGCGCCATCGCCTCGAACCGCGCCCCGCGCACCGCCCCCGGCCGCGGATCATGCACCACCAGCGGCACCCGCAGCGATTCCTCGTGCATGAACCACTTCCCCGCCAGCCCATGCTCGCCCAGATAGAACCCATTGTCCGACGTGAACACCACCACCGTGTTTTCGCGCAGTCCCCGCTTCTCCAGCGCCGCCAGCAGTTCACCCACTGACCGGTCCACGCCCGTGATCATGCGGTAATAGTTGCGCACCGAACGCTGGTACAACTCTGGCGTCGAAAACCGCACCGCCCACCGCCGCCGCGCCTCCGAACCCTGCACCTCAACCGGCAGACGCTCGATCGCCCTCGAATCCATCGTCTTCGGAATCGGCATCCGCGTGTCTTTGTACAGATGGTCGTCGCGCGGGTCGGCCAGAAACTGCCGCGGGTCTTCATCCTGCACGTGCGGAGCCTTGTAGCTGACCGACAGACAGAACGGCTGCCCCGCCGATTGCGCCTCGATGATCTCCCGCGCCTGATCGGTCATGATCTGCGTGAGATGCGGTCCCGGCTCGCCCTTCGGGAAGAAGCGCCCCTGCCCCAGGAAGCCCTGCCAATCGTCAAACTGATCGCGCGGCTCCGGCGGCTCATCCAGCCCGTACTTGCCCACAAACCCCACCCGGTAGCCTGCCCGCCGCAGCAGCGAAGGATACGTCGCGGCGAACTGCGAGGGGGAAAACCGTTGCCGGAACGTGTGAATCCCATGCGAACGCGCGTACAGCCCGGTGAAGAAGCTCGTCCGGCTCGTCACACAAATCGGCGTCGTCACGAACGCATTCGTAAACGTTGCCCCTTGCCGCGCCAGCGCATCCACATTCGGCGTCTGAATGATCCGGTTGCCCATGCAACCTAACGTGTCCCACCGCTGATCGTCGGTCAGCAGAAAGAGGAAATTCGGCGGCCGCTGCGCCTGCCTCGCCCGCGCCACGGCCGGCGCCGCCAGCGCGCCCAGCATCTGTCTCCGGTTAAGTGTGGAGGAAATCATCGTTGTGCGCCTTCATCCACCGTTCCAGTTCCGACCGCAACGCCCGCCGCCGGTCCTGCGCCCCCGCCCGCGCCGCCAGGTTCTGCTCCTCGCCCGGATCGTTTCGCAGATCGTAAAGCTCCTCATGGCCGCCCTCGCGATACCGCGTGTACTTCCACTCTGGCGTCCGGATCATCCGGATCGGCTCCGTCCATTTCTGCTTGCCGTGATATTCGGCGAACACCGTCCGCCGGCGCCGGAAGCCCGTGCGCCCCTCCACCAGCGGCCGCAGCGAAACTCCGTGCATCCCGCCCGCCTTCACGCCCGCATAGTCCAGCAGCGTCGGCGCCAGGTCCACGTTCACCGCGTGATGCCCGCTCTCCCGCCGTCCCGGTTGCCCCGGCATCCGGACCATCAGCGGCACCCGCACCATCTGCTCGTACATGAACGGCCCCTTCCAGATCAGCCCGTGATGCGCATCCATGTCGCCGTGATCCGATGTCACCACCACCAGCGTGTCCCCCTTGCGCCCCGCCTCTTCCAGTGCCCCCAGCACCTGCCCCAGATGCTCGTCATACAGCCGCACCTTCTCGCGGTACACCTCCCGGTACACCCGGAACTCGTCCGCCGGCTGCCCGTGAATCCGCCGCCCCTGATCGCCGGTCATGAACTTCAACTGCGGCGCCGGCTTCGCCCGCAGCGCATCCGCGCGGCACGAAGTTGGCAGCGGCGTTGCTGCCTCCGGCGCCGATACCCCCGGCCGGTATTCATAGATGTCATGCGGATTCCGGTAGCTCACCACCAGCGCAAATCGCCCGTCGCCTTCCTTCTGCCGCCCCAGGAAATCCACCGCCCGCCGCGATGCTTCTTCGTCGTCTTGCTCCTTGTACGCCTCGTGCCACCCCGCGTTCGCCGCCGCCTCGCCCCCCAGGTGCCACTTGCCGAAGTACGCCGTCCGGTAGCCCGCCTCCTGGAGCGCCGGACCGAACGTCGCCCGCCGCAGCGGCTCTCCGCCCGTGTTTCCCACATTCCCGCGCACGCGCGTCGTCCCTGGATACAGCCCCGTGAAGATCGACGACCGGCTCGGCGAACACTGCGGCGTTGTGCAGAATGAGTTCTCGAATACCGTCGCCTCGCGCGCGAATGCATCCATCGCCGGCGTCCGGAAAAACGAATCCTCGAAGCCGCACGCCCGCCAGTGCTGCTGATCTGAAATGACCAACACCAGGTTCGGACGCTCGGGAATCGTCCCCCGCTGCGCCGCCGCCGGCGCCGCCAGCATCGATCCCAGAAACTCGCGCCGCTGGATGAGCATGGCTGTCATCATATGCGATGTGACCGCCCGGTTCGACACCGTCATCGTCGTCGATTGGAGCGCCCGCTCGCGCCCCGCCCCGCTTCGCCCTTCCCGCGACGCCATCTGGTGGTCCGTCAATGGTCGCGAACCCCGCTACGAACGCACCCGCCAGGATCTCGAATCCCGTCTCACCGATCTCCTGTCTCAAGCAAAAGGCTCCACCCTCGTCGGCTTCGATTTCTCTTTCTCCTACCCCCGCTGGTTTCTCGATGCCCTCCGCCTCGATTGGCGCGCCCTCTGGGCCCTGCTCGAGCGTGCAATCGAAGACCAGCCACACGCCAACAACCGCTTCGCCGTCGCCGCCTCTCTCAACCGCCGTGCCACCGGCGCCGCCGCTCCTTTCTGGGGCGCGTCCAGCGAACTCCCCTTCCTCCCCCGCCGCAAGCCGCACATCCCCCATCCCGAACTCCGCCCCTGCGAACTCCGGTTCCACCCCCGCCCCAAGTCCGCCTTCCAACTCCTCGGCGCCGGCAGCGTTGGCTCGCAGACTCTGCTCGGCATCCCCGTGCTCGAACGTCTCCGCCGCTGCTTCGGTCCCCGCCTCGCCGTCTGGCCCTTCGAACCGCCCAGCGCCCCCATCGTCCTCGCCGAAATCTACCCGTCCTGCCTCCCGCGCGCCCTCTGGTCCGGCCAACCCATCCCCGACCGCGAACAGGTCCGCCACCTCGCCGCCGCCCTCCTCGCGCCCCTCGACCTGTCACCCCTACCCGGTTCCGCCGACGAAGGCGGCGTTCTCCTCCCCCCTGCTACACTGCCATAAACCACCTTTGCTGGAGGCTGTCATGAACCGCCGCCGTCTCTTCGCCGCCTCGCTCTACGGCCTCGCCGCCGCCCCCGCCGCGCGCGCTGCCGCCCAGATCGGAAGAGCACACGTCTGAACTCCAGTCACTGACC
>ERZ761609.703-NODE-703-length-36187-cov-49.398511_pt1 | contig 36187 bp, 34 predicted proteins | sample MGYA00511163_ERZ761609 | MGnify/ENA primary metagenome ERZ761609 (study PRJEB28899, sample SAMN02445070) | bioreactor sludge metagenome | biome: EBPR sludge | place: Australia: Brisbane, Thorneside Wastewater Treatment Plant | collected 2011-12-16 ...
GAGATCTACACTCTTTCCCTACACGACGCTCTTCCGATCTGCTGGGCCTGACGGCGGCGGCAGCGCTGCTGGCGGGGGGATTCCTGTTTATGCTGACGTTTGAATGGAACCACGCGCTGGCGGGCCTCGGCTGGATGGACCGGCTGCACAATGCCTGGTTTCAAGCCGTGACGCTGCGCACGGCGGGCTTCAACTCGCTGGACTTCGCCCTGTTCCAACCGGCGACGCTGACGCTTTCGATGCTGTGGATGTTCATCGGAGGCGGGCCAGGCGGCACGGCGGGCGGCATCAAGACGACCACGGCGGCGGTGTTGCTGCTGTCGGTGGTGAACGTGGTCCGCGGGTCGGCGAAAGCGGAGGCGTTCGGACGGCACCTGGGAGAGCGGACGCGGCATCGGGCGGCGGCGGTGACCCTGCTGGCGGCGGCCACCGTATTTACCGGCGTGACGGCGCTCCAGTTGACGCAGCCGCTGGGCGGCACGGAGGCGCTGTTCGAGGTGGTGTCGGCGCTGGGCACGGTGGGCCTGTCGGTGGGGGGGACAGCGAAGCTGGATGAGATCGGCAAGGTGATCATCATGGTTTGTATGTTCGTTGGGCGCGTGGGCGGGCTGTCGCTGTTGATGTTCATGAGCCAGCGGAGCCTCCCGGTGGCCGTGCTGCGGCCGGAGGAAGAGATCGATGTGGGCTGATGCGGGGAGGATGGAGCAATGCAGAAGCAAGCGATTGTCGTAGGACTGGGCCAGTTTGGGATGTCGGTGGCGCGGGCGCTGGCTGAGCGCGGTGTGGAGGTGCTGGCGATCGACACGCGCGAAGAACGCGTGCGGGCGGCGGCGCCCTATGTCGCCGAGGCGCTCTGTTTCGACGCCACCGACAATGATGCGCTGGCCAGAACTTCGCCCGAGAGCCGGGATATCTGCGTGTGCGCGATCGGGGATGAAGCGCGGGAGGCGTCGATCATCTGCACGGCACTGTTGCGGCAGATGGGAGCGCGGCGGGTGGTGGCGCGCGCGAACGGCGAGTTGCACGCCCGCATCCTGACGCTGGTGGGCGCGCACACGGTGGTGAATCCCGAACGCGAGTTTGGCGAGCGCTTCGCGAACCAACTGGTGCATGAGAACATCCGAGGCGAGATGCCGCTGGGCGAAGGAGTCCACATCACGGAGATCGAGGCCCCGGCGGCGTTCGTGGGGCAGTCGCTGGGACAGCTGCAACTGCCGCGCCGCTTCGGGGTGACGGTGGTGGCGCTTCGGCGGGCGGGTACAGGCGGCATCGCGATGCCAGACCCGACGACGCCGTTCGCTGCGGGCGATGTTCTGGTGGTGGTGTCGGAGCACGGCGCGGTGGCGCGCATGATGGAACGGAGCGCGCAGGGATGAAACTACGGACGGAATTGCTGTTCTACACAATCGGACTGGCCGCGCTGAATCTGTTGCTGGCCTTTGGGGTGATCGGGCTGTTCACGCGAATGGGACCGGCGATTGAGCGGATTCTGAATGAGAACGTAGTCTCCATCGAAGCGGCCGAGCAGATGCTGGCCGCTTTTGCGGCCCACCCGGGAGAACTGCCGGCGGAGGCGCGGACGCGCGTCAACAAGGCGCTGGAAGCAGCGAGGGCCAATGTGACGGAAGCCGAGGAGCGCCCCGTGCTGGACCGGCTGGAACGAAATATCGGGGCGGCGCTGGATGGGGAAGCGGAGGCGCGGCAGGTGGTTCTGGCCGACCTGGGAGCGCTGATCGACATCAACCGGGAGGCGATGACCGTGGTGGACCTGGAAGCGCGCCGGTTAGGGAGCGCCGGGGCGTGGGCCGCGGTGTTCATTGGAGCGCTCTCGTTTGGGTTCAGCCTGCTGGTGGTCTCGCTGCTCCGGCGGCGGCTGCTGGAACCTCTCCTCGAAATCCACGAGACGCTGCGGGCCGCGCAGCAGGGCGACCGATTCCGGCGTTGCCGCGGCTTCGACGCGGCCGTGGAGTTGAAGCAAGCGGGGCAGGCGTTGAACGTGCTGCTCGACGAGCGGCTGAAGACGTAGCTATTTTGCCCCACCCCGGAGAAACCGGCCCACGGCTTTGACGCTCTTCTTGAGGGATTCGCCAACGGCGCTCTGTGCCTTCTGAAGCGAGTTCTCGGTGTGGACGCCGGCAGTTTCAAGGCTTCGGAGGGTGTGCTCACCGCCGAGGACGACCGACTGAAGGGGAATGATGCCACCGTTCATTCCGGCGGGCTTGTTCTTACCGTGGTTTTCCAGGCGGGCAAAGGCGGCGGGGCCGAAGTCGGTTTCCATCTTGGCGAGCAGGTTCCACCGGGTGGAGGCGATCCAGAGGGATCCGTTCAGGGGCGAGCCGGGTTCGCCGAGGTTGATGATGCGCGGGGGTTCGAGCGGGGTGGGGAGGGGCTTGCAGACGTCGCCGCCACAGCCTTTGCCGCAGCGATTGCGGGCGAGATAGGAGGCGTGTTTGCCTCGGGAGACATAGACGGTAGCGCCGTGGGTTTCGGCCTTGAGCCAATCGGCGCGGGCGCCGTGCGTGCCGTCGCAGACGGTGGACTCGTGGGCGGCGGCGTACCAATAGACAGCGCGCCAATCTTCAGCGGGTGAGTCCATGGCCGGGGCGCGGAGGAGAACGGAGACGCGCTCGACATCGAGAGGGTGGGCGAGGCGACCGCAGTCGTTGGCCCAGAGGTGGTAGTAGTGGATCTCGATCCATGCGCCTTCGGCGCCGGTCCACGGGGTGGCCCTGGCGTAGAGCGTGCCATCGCGCTCCAGCGCGCGGGGTTCGGGCTCATCGGGGGCGAAACGGGCGGGCATCAGGTCGCATTCGCCCTGGCTGAGCATGAGGCGCGGGGCGAAGCGCTGGATGAGTTGCTGCTCGAAGGCGTCGTCAAGGCCGTCACCGTCGGCGTCGGCGGCGAAGGCGGCCCATGCGAACGGGATGAGGAGGAGCAGTTTCACCCGAGGTGTTCTCTAAAATGCTGGAATGGAAAAGCCAGGGTCTTTAATCGATTGAACCTTGAATTTCTTGGCGTATTTCTGAACGTCCTGCCGGATTTTTTCTGCGTTGCCGACGAGCAGGAATTGCAGGGGACCGGTCCCATAGTACTTGCGGGCCGTGGCGTTAACCTGTTCGAGGGTTGCGGCGTCGAGGCGGGAGAAATAGTCGTCAATTTCACCTTTATTCAGGCCGAATATTTCCAATTCGGCGAGGATGCGCGCCACTTGGTCGGCGGTTTCCAGATTGGAAGTGGGGAATCCGCCCTTGATGTAATTCCGGGCCGACAGGAGCTGTTCCGCGTCGATGCCCTTCGTGCGGAGGCGGTTGAGGACTTCGAGCGCGAGATCGATGGCTTTGACGGTGGTTTCGGTGGGCGTGAAGGTGGAGAGGGTAATCGCTCCAGTGAGGCGGTCCTCATCGACGCTGGAGCGCGCGCCGTAGGTAAGGCCGGAATTGACGCGGAGTTCGTCGTTCAGCATGGAGGTGAAGCGCCCGCCAAACAGGGTGTTGACGATCTCAAGGCGGGTGCGGTCGGGGTGGGTCCGGTCGATGCCGGGCATGGCGATGATGAAGTAAGTCTGGGTGGCGTCGGGCTTATCCACCAGCAGCAGGCGGGGTTCGGGATGGGCGGGCGGAGCTACTTTCTGTTTCCACTGCCAGGCTTCGCCGGCAGGGAGTGCGGCCGCAAGCTTTTCGAGTTGAGGCGTGAGGGTGGCTTCGTCGATGGCGCCGGCAGCGACGAGGATCAGGTTGCGGCCGACGAACATGCGCTTGTGCCAATCCACGAGGCTCTGGCGGGTGAGGTTGGCGAGGGTGACCTCATCGCCCGAGAGCGGGCGGGCGTAGGGGTGGCCGGGGCCGAAGTAGAAGGAAGGGTAGTAGCTGGCGATGGCCTGACCGGGGTTGTCCTTGGCCGCGCGGGAGGCGTCGATGCGCTGGGCGAGAGCTTTCTTGAACTCGTCCTCGGGGAAGGCGGGGCGGGCGAGGAAGTCGGCAAAGAGGGCGAGGGCTTCATTCTGGGTGCGGGCGAGGAATTCGGTGGAGGCGTAGGCGGCCTGGCGGTCGGCCCCGGTGTTCAGCGTGGCGCCGAGGGCATCGAGAGCTTCGGCGAACTGCTCGGCGTTGCGGGCGCCGGCGCCGCGGCGCATCAGTTCAACGGTGAGGGCATTGATGCCGGCCTGGTTGGCGGGTTCGGCCTCGGCTCCGCCGCGGAAGGCGGCGCTGACGGTGATGAGCGGCACGTCGGGCTTGTTGAGCAGGATGAGGGTCGCGCCGTTGGGCAGCGTCTTCTTGGTGAAGGGCGGGAGTTTGACTTGGGCGGGCATCAGGGTGGCGGCGGCGAGGGCGAGGGTCAGAAGGCGGAGTGTCATTGGGCTGCCTCCGGCCGGCGGGCTTCGGGGATCAGCGTGCCCACCGTGCGGTTGTTTTCGCCGAAGTATTGGGCGGCGACGCGTTGGACATCGGCGGCGGTGACTTTTTCGAGTTCCTCGACGGCGGTGAAGAGCTTGCGATGGTCGCCGTGGTAGATCTCGAACTGGCCAAGGAGATTGGCCTTGCCGGCGATGGTTTTGAGCGAACGATAGAAGGCGGCGACCTGCTGATTGCGGGCCTTGATGAGTTCGGCTTCGGTGATGCCGTCTTTCGCGACGCGGGCGAGTTCCTCATAGAGGGCGGCTTCCACTTTCGTGGGGTCCACGCCCGATCGGACCTGCATGGAGAAGAGGAATTGGGTGGGGTCGAGGGCAAGCTGCTGGCCGGCGTTGATGGAAAGCACGAGTTGGTCCTGCTCGACGAGGCGGCGGTAGAGGCGGGAGGAACGGCCGCTGGAGAGGATGGTTTCGAGCATTTCAAGCGAGGGATGATCGGCGTGTTTCGTCGCCGGGACGTGGTAGCTGACGATCATGAGCGGGAGTTGGGCGGGGCGCTTGATGACGAGGCGGCGCTCGCCGAGCTGGGGCGGCTCGACGGTGCGCACCGGGGGCGGAGGCTGCTGGCTGGGGATGGGCTCGAGGTACTTTTTGGCAAGGCCGACGACTTGATCGTGGGTGACGGCGCCGGTGACGACGAGGATGCAGTTGTTGGGGGCGTAGCCCATTTTGAAGTGGGCCTTGAGGTCGTCCATCGAATAGGCGGCGATATCGGAGGCCCAGCCGATGACCGGCCAACTGTAGGGGTGGGCGGTGTAGGCGACGGCGTTGACCTGTTCGTAGAGCGTGCCGAAGGGGTTGTTATCGACGGACATGCGGCGCTCGGAGCTGACGACGCCTCGCTCGCTTTCGATGATCTGGGGGTCGAAGGCGAGGTCGCGGATGCGGTCGGCTTCGAGGTCGAAGATCTGTTCGAGGGCGGTGTTGGGAAACCAGTTGGTGTAGGCGGTGATGTCGCGGGAGGTGTAAGCGTTGTTGCGTCCGCCGGCGCGCTCCATGACGACGTCGAATTGCTTGGGGCCGTACTTTTTGGCGCCGTTGAACATCATGTGTTCGAAGTAATGGGAGATGCCGGTGATGCCGGGGCGTTCGTTGCGGGAGCCGACCGTATAGAAGAGGTACATGGCGGCGTTGGGCACGTCGTGATCCTCGTGGACGAGGATGCGCATTCCGTTTTCGAGAGTGTGGGTGGTGACTTTCATGCCGGAAGCGGCGGCGCCCAATGCGGTCAGGAGGACTGCAAGACCGAGACGGAGCATGAATATGAGGATAGCAGGAGAGTTGCACCGGGCCGGGGAGCGGCGTCATCCTGTACATAAGAGGGCAGGATGAGGGATAAGAGCGAGGAACAGGCGGTCCGGCGGTTGATCGCGCAGATCGATTCCCTGGACGCGTGGAAGGACCGGATTGGGTGGCGGGTGGTGTATCTGTTCATGGGGACGTTCGCGGCGGCGTTGACATTATTGGTGTGGACGGTGAAGTACGCGCACGACAATCCGCCAGGGCCGATGGAGCATCCGGGGCCGCGGGTGCAGGGTGTATTGCGGGGGATGGGCGGGCGGTAGAATAGCGGCATGGCTGCCCAGCGCAAGTTTGCCATTGTGATTCACCGTGACCCCGAAGGGCACGGCTATTGGGCTGAGGTGCCGGCACTTCCGGGCTGTTACTCCCAGGGTGAGACGGTGGACGAGTTGCTGACGAACATCCGCGAGGCGATTGAGGGAGTTCTTGAAGTTCTTCGGGTAGACGGGGGGGAACCGGAGGACGAAGTCCAGGTATTGGAAGTTGCGGTTTGAGGGCGATTCGGGCGAGTGAACTCTGCCGGCTACTTGAAGAGCGCACGAAAATCCGCTGGTGAATCCGCGGACAAAAAAGCGGGGCGATGCCTGTGGTTGACGTGGCAGGCATCGCCCCGTGAGTCACGAGTCAGTCAATCACGGTCAGAAGTAATACTTAAAGCCGAGCTGGACGTTGCGCGGGCCGATCTTCGTGCCGGTGATCTGGCCGAAGTTGGTAGCGCCGAAGGCGGTGGCGGGATCGCTGAAGATGGGGTGGTTGAAGGCGTTCTGGGCTTCGAGGCGGAACTCGAAGCTCTGGCCTTCCCTGGTGTAGATCCGCTTGTTCAGCGACATATCGAGGGCGTTGATGCGCGGACCGCGATAGCGGAGGGTACGCGGGGAGGAGCCGGGGACATCGACGGCGGGCTGGGTGAAGGCGGCCTCATTGAACCAGCGGTTGAGGCGGTCCTGGACGCGGCCGGAGGTGGAGGGGTCGCCAACGAGGTTGGGCCGCTGGGTGCCGTTCCAGATGGCGCCGCCGGCCTGAGTGATGTGGAGCGGCATTCCGGACTGCATGCTGCCGAAGCCGGAGACTTCCCAGCCACCGGCGATCCAATCGAGCGGTTTGGCCCAATTGGAGCCGAACTGGCGGCCGCGGCCGAAGGGGAGTTCATAGGCCCAGGTGAAGACGGCGCGGTGGGCGACGTCGTGGGCCGACAGGGAGCGTTCACCGCTCATGTCGAAGGGGTTCTGGATATTCGTGCCGCCGCCGAGCCAGTTGACGTTGCCTGAGCTGTGGCTGATGTCGTCGATCATCTTGGCCCAGGTGTAGTGGGCGAGCAGGGTGAGGCCCCGGGAGTAACGCTTCTCCCATTTCATTTGGAGGGCGTGGTAGTGGGAGTTGCCGTAGGGGGGTTCGGCGGTGGAGACGTTGACGCCATCGAAGTGCGGCATGTTGCGCAGGAGGCGGAACATCTGCACGGTGGGGCGGCTGAGCTGCGAGCGCGGGTCGGTAATGTGACCGAAGAAGGGGTTGGGAACGAGCGAGTTCAGCGCCGTTCGGCCCAGGTTCCAGACGTTGGGGTGGATGGGCGAGAGGGAGGTGAAGGGCACGAACAGGTGGACACCCCGGCTGCCGGTGTAGTTGACTTCGAGCACCGACTGTAAGGGGAGTTCGCGCTGGATGGAGAAGTTGTACGAATAGAGTTCGGGGTTGCGGTTGTTGGACGGCAGGATGGTGCCGGCGCCCAGGCCGAGGAAGGTGCGGTCGCCCAGGGAGTTGCCGGGCGGCAGGAGCATGCCATCGACCCAGGGATTGGAGAGGGTGGCGTAGCGGGTGGCGTTGGAATCGAGCGTCCAGATGGCATTGGAGTTGACCACGAAGCCGGAGCCGGTGTGGCCGAAGACCGTGGCCCGGCTGAGGGTATAGAACAGGCCGAAACCGCCGCGGATGGCGGTTTTGTTGTTCATGGCGTAGGCGAAGCCGACGCGGGGCTGGAAGTTGTTCATGTCGGCGTCGAAGGGGGAGCGGCGGCTGTTGTCGTTGAAGCGGAAGACGCCGCGCGTATCGAAGCCATCCACGCGGATGGGGGATTGGGCCTCAAGATCCCAATAGCTCTGTCGGTTGAGCTCTTCCCAGCGGGGGACGTCGAAGTCGTAGCGGAGGCCGAGGTTGACGGTGAGCTTGCGGGTGACTTTCCAGTCGTCCTGGAAGTAGAAGCCCCAGTAGGCGGAGCGGGAGAAGACTTTGGGGTCGATGTGGAAGTCGTTGCCGGTACCCCAGCCAAGCAGCATGGTGGCGAAGCCGTTGCCTTCGTTGCCGGGGCAGGAGAAGCGGTCGCGGCAGGTGACGCCGCGGCCGAAGCTGAAGTTGCCGGCGGGGTAGCCAGGCTGGGCGTAGTCGAGGCGGTTGCGGCGGTGTTCGAGGCCGAACTTGGTGTTGTGGGCGCCGATGAGTTTGTTCATGGACCAGGAGAAGTGGTGGATGCCCTCCTGGCGGTCCATGATGAGCCAGCCTTCGGCGCCGATGCGCCGGAAACCGTCCGGGCCGATGCCGGGGAAGACATCGAAGGTGGCCTGGTCCTTCATGTACTGCGGGAAGCCCAACTGCCGAAGGTCGAAGGACTCCATGGGGTTACGGTAGAAGTCCGCGAAGGTGTAGCCGTAGCGGAGGGTCCAGAGAGTGGTGGGGCTCTCGGTGCGGGTGAAGTCGGTGACCAGGCTGTGCACTTCATTGCGTGTGGGACCACGATTGAAGGCGTGGGCCGGGTTTCCTTCGCCGAACAGATTGGGCGGCAAGCCTTCGCTGAGGCCCATGCTCCAGCGGGCGCTGATGCGGTTGTTGTCGTTGAAGTTGTGATCGCCGCGGTGGTTCATCTGGTGCGCGGGACTGAGGTTGACGCCTTCCTGGTACCAGTTGTTTGTTTCGGTGAAGGGTGCGCCGGCCTGGTTCGGCAGGGGGAAGAAGGGCAGGGCGCGGAGGGCGACCGGGTCCATCATCGAGCGGGGAATGACGTTACCCGGGAAGGGGCGGCGTTCGATGGCGCCGGAGGCGTTGGTGAAGGTGTCGAAGGGGTTGTAGATGTTCATCACCGCGCCGGAGGTGTTGCGCGTTTGCGAGAAGTCGCCGTCGCGCTGGAGCACAGTGGGAAAGCTGACCTGCTCGGACACGGGGCTCTTCGCCTTGGTGTATTCGTAGCTGGTCATGAAGAAGGTCTTGTTGCGGACGAGTGGTCCGGTGAGGACGCCGCCGAGTTGATCGCGGCGATAAAAGGGACGGGGACGGCCGGCGCGGTTCGAGAACCAGTTGTTGGAGTTTAGCTCTGAGTGGCGCAAAAAGTAGTACCCAGTGCCATGAAACTCGTTGGATCCGGACTTGGTGACCATGTTCACCACCGCGGAACCGGTCTGGCCGTATTCAGCGGAGAAGAAGTTGGTCTGCATCTTGAATTCCTGGACGACGTCCACCGAGGGGCTGAATTTGAGGTCGGTGATGCCGGAGTTCTGTTCCACGGCGGTGACAGTGGCGCCATCGAGGAGGACCTCGGAGGTGGAGTTGCGGGCGCCGTTGGCGACGAAGTTGGTGTTGGAGTCGCCGGGGCGGCCGCCGGCGCCGACGACCCCAGGGGTGAGATAAGTGAGGCCCATGGGGTTCCGGGCGATGTTGGGCAGCGAAATGATGTATCTGTTTTCGATCACCTGGCCGAGGTTGGCGATGGTGGTGTTGACCAGCGCGGCAGTGCCGCTGACCTCGACGGTGGTGGAGACGTCACCGACCTGGAGGCGGGCATCGACGGTCTGCTGTTGCTGGACGGTGAGTGTGAAGGGGGAACTGAGAAAGCGGTTAAATCCCTGAGCTTCGACGCTCAATGTGTAGTTGCCGGGTTGGAGCGCGCTCACAACGTAGCGGCCTGCTTCGTCGGAGGTGACGACGCTGGGTGTGCCGCGTTCGACGCTGGTGACCACAACGCGGGCGCCCGGGATGGCGGCGCCGCTGGCATCGCTCACCGTTCCGCGAACACTGGCGGTGAAAGATTGGGCGTGGGAGAGGGTGGCTGCTGTGACCAGACAGACAGCAATCAGGGCTGTACGAATCAGCATAAGTGATGGGCCTCCTGAGGTCTGCTAAATCGTATATCACAGTACTTCCGCAACAGATCAAGGATTAAAACAGTCTCAATACCTATCTTTAGATAGGTTTGTGACATTTTCCTGAAGTATGCGGTTCTATTCTGCGGAATGGCGGGAAAAAGCGAAAGGATTTCGCCGAAATCGAAATCAGGAGATGGCGGAAATCAGTGGCTCCGGTTCAGGCGCGGGCTTTACGGAGCTCTTCGATGAGAGCGGGAACGACATCGAACAGGTCGCCGGCGATGCCGTAGTCGGCCACCTCGAAGATGGGCGCGCCGGGGTCCTTGTTGATGGCGACGATGCACTGGGAGCCCTTCATGCCGACCAGGTGCTGGATGGCGCCGGAAATGCCGAGGGCGAGGTAGAGCTTGGGAGCGACGGTCTGGCCGGAGGAACCAACCTGGCGCTCCATGGGCAGCCAACCGTTGTCGCAAATGGGGCGGGAGGCGGCGAGTTCGGCGTTGAGCGCCTGGGCGAGTTCGCGGGCAAGTTCGAGGTTGGATTCCTCTTTGATACCCCGGCCGACGGCAACGATGAGGGGGGCGGCGGAGAGGTCCACGGCGCGGGCGCTTTCGCGGAAGGGCGCTTCGGATTGCTGGCGGATATCCGCGACGGAGAGCGGCGGCGCGAGGGTTTCGATTTCCGTAGAGCCGGGGATGAGGGAATCGGCGCGCCAGGCGCCGGCCTGGAGGGAGGCGAAGACTGTGCCCGGAGAGGGCCGGTATTCGCCGTTGAGCTTGCCCTGGAACAACTGACGGCGGAGGAGGAGGGCTCCGCTTTCGGCGCGGATGGCGGTGACGTCGCTGACGAGCGCGCACCCGCAGCGGGTGGCGAGTTTGGGGGCGTAGTCGCGGACCTGATAGGTGTGGGGGAAAAGGACCAGGCCGGCGTCAAGATGCTGGATGAGCCAGTCCAGGGCAGCGGTGTAGCCGTCGGCGGTGTAATTGGCCAGCAGGGGGTGGTCGAGAACGCAGATTTTCGCGGCGCGGTAGCCGGCGAGGCGGACGGCGGCGGCAGGGGCATGGGGGCCGAGAACGGCGATGGCGACGGGGGCTTCGAGCGACTGAGCCGCCGCGAGGGTCTCCAGCGACATGGGATGGAGGCTGCCGTCGGCCTTCAGTTCGGCGATGACGAGGGTGGGGTTCATAGGACGCGTGCCTCGTGCTTCAGTTTTTCAACCAATTGGGCGGCCTGCTGCTCGGGCGAGCCTTCCAGCAGGACCGTCTGCTTGGAGCGCTCGGGGATGGAGAGACGTTCGAGGATGGCTCCGGGGACGGCGGAGATCCCGAGAGCGGCGGCGGAGACGGGCTTGATTTCCTTGGTCTTTGCTTTCTTGATGCCCATCAGGGTCGCGTACCGGAGCTTCGCTGATCCGCTCTGGATGGTCAGCAAGGCGGGGAGAGGCAGGGTGACGTGCTGGAACCAGCCGTCTTCGAGTTCGCGCTTCACGCGGACGGCGCCGGATTGGACCTCGATCTCCATGATGATGGTGGCGTGGGGCAGGCCGAGGAGTTCGGCGAGGATCACGCCGGTCTGGCCGGCGCCAATGTCATCGGACTGGAGGCCGGTGAGCACCAGATCGGGCGATTCCTGCTGGATGGCGGCGGCAAGGAGGCGGGCAAGCGAGAGAGAGTCGTGCGCAAGGAGATTCTCCTCGACAAGGTGGATGGCGCGGTCGGCGCCCTTGGCCAGGGCTTCGCGAATGGCGCTGGCGGCGCCTTCGGGGCCGGCGCAAAGGACCACAACCTCGCCGCCGTGCTGTTCCTTCAGGCGGAGGCCGGTTTCGAGCGCATATGCATCCGGCTCATTGATTTCGTAGGAAAGTCCCCCGGTTTCGATCCACCGGCCATCGGAAGCCGGTCTGAATTGGGAATCGCGGGCGGGGACCTGTTTGAGGGCGACGAGGATCTTCATGGGCTGGAAGGGCGGCGGCCTGGGGAGGCCGCCGGTATCCCTATTCTATCCGCTTGAAAATGAGGCTGCCGTTGGTGCCGCCGAAGCCGAAGGAGTTGGTCAGGGCGTATTCGATCGGCATGCGGCGCGCATGGTGGGGCACGAAGTCGAGGTCGCAGTCGTCGCTCGGGTTATCGAGGTTGATGGTGGGAGGAGCGACCTGATCGCGGAGGGCGAGGACGGTGATGCCGGCCTCGAGGCCGCCGGCGCCGCCGAGCAGGTGGCCGGTCATGGACTTGGTGGAACTGACGGCGACTTTCGCGGCGTGGTCGCCGAAGGTGCGCTTAATGGCCGTGGCCTCGATCTGGTCACCGACGGGCGTGGAGGTGCCGTGGGCATTAATGTACTGGATGGCGTCCTGGGGCAGGCCGGCGTCGCGGAGGGCGTTGCGCATGACGCGGTAAGCGCCATCGCCATCCTCGCTGGGGGCGGTGATGTGGTAGGCGTCGCCGGACATGCCGTAGCCGACGATTTCGGCCAGGATCTTCGCGCCGCGTGCGCGGGCCATTTCGTATTCCTCAAGGATGAGGATGCCGGCGCCCTCGCCGACGACGAAGCCGTCGCGGTCTCGGTCCCAGGGGCGGGAGGAGCGGAGCGGCTCGTCGTTCCGGGTGGACAGGGCGCGGAGCGCGGCGAAGCCGCCCACGCCCATGGGGGTGATGCAGGCTTCCGCGCCGCCGCAGATCATCGCGTCGGCGTAGCCGTGCTGGATGAGCCGGAATGAGTCGCCAATGCAATGAGCGCTGGTCGTACAGGCGGTGGAAGTAGCCGAATTGGGGCCCTTGGCGCCACTGCGGATGGAGACGTTGCCCGAGGCGAGGTTGACGATGGTGGCGGGGATGAAGAACGGACTGATACGGCCGGGGCCTTTTTCGAGCAGGTTCCGGTGTTCGCGCTCGATCACCTCGAACGCGCCGATGCCGCTGCCAATATAGACGCCCACCTGTTCCGCGTTATCCGGAGTGACCTGGAGCCCGGAAGCCTTCAGCGCCTCATCGCTTGCCGCGATGGCGAACTGGATGAAGCGACCCATCTTCTTCAGTTCCTTGCGGTCGATGAAAGTGAGCGGGTCGAACCCATGCACTTCGGCGGCAATGCGCGTGGAGAACTCGGTGGCATCGAACTGCGTGATGGGTCCGATGCCGCACTTGCCCTCCACCAGCGCGCTCCAGGTATCTTCCGTATTCAGACCGAGCGCTGATATCAGGCCTACGCCTGTAACAACAACCCTACGTGACAAAGGCAACTCCAGGGGTGGGATAGGCCCAAAGGCCCGCGTGGGGGGTGCGGCGCACCCTTACTGTTTCTTGCCCTTGGCGTCGATGTAGTCGACAGCGTCCTTGACAGTCTTGATCTTCTCGGCGTCTTCGTCCGGGATGTCGAGGTCGAAGGCCTCCTCAAAGGCCATCACGAGTTCGACGATGTCGAGCGAGTCGGCGCCCAGGTCGTCAACGAAAGAGGCCGACGCCTCGACCTGGGCTTCGTCAACGCCGAGTTGCTCGACGATAATCTGCTTCACTTTTGCTTCAACGGACATGAAACCTCCTAATGAGACCACAAAGCTCCGATTCTAGCGGTTGGAACGGGTCTTTGCAATCAAGACAAAACATTATTTTTCAGACATGCGACTCCCGGATCGGGCAGGACCGGTACCATAAGGGGGTGAGTCTCCCGCTGATCTACCTCCACGGCTTCGCTTCCGGACCTTCGTCCAGCAAAGCCCGCCTGTTCGCTGAACGCTTCGCCGCCGCCGGGCGGGAGTTGGCCGTACCGGCTCTGGACGGGGGCGACTTTGGCAATCTGACCATCTCGGGGATGCTGCGCGTGGTGGAGCGCGAAGCCGGGGGGCGGCGGTGCGCGCTGATCGGATCGAGCCTGGGCGGGTATCTGGCCGCGCTGTACGCTGCCCGTCACGCGGAGGTGGAACGTGTGGTTCTGCTGGCGCCCGCATTCGGCTTCGCACGCCGATGGGCGGCGTCCTTGGGACTGGAAACGCTCGATGAGTGGCAGCGGACGGGCGTAAGAAAGGTGTTCCACTACGGCATGGGCGGGGAGACCGAGTTGAGTTGGCGTCTGATGGAAGATGCGTCGCTCTATGAGGAGTTTCCGGATGTAAAGCAACCGGCGCTGGTGATGCACGGTGTCCGGGACGATGTGGTGCCGGTGGAGGTTTCCCGGCAGTTCGCCGCGCGCACCGCCGGCGCCGTTTTGCGCGAGTTCGACTCCGATCATCAGCTTCTGGACGTAGCGGAGGAGATGTTCAGGGAGACGCTCGCTTTTCTTGGCTGACCGGCTGATCAGGGAAGGCGGCATCCGGCCGCGGGCGCAAGGGAAAACCAGGTCATTGAATCGAAGGGAAGGCGTGCGGAGGAACGCGTCTCAAGAAAGGGCAGCCGGCGCGCGGGCAGTACGAGGACTTTCTCGACGGCCGTCACGCGCACGTCGAAACCGGCGCCACAGAGCGCGTCCCGCAGTTCCTGGTAGATCATCGCCTGATTGGCAAGATCGCGGACGAAGGCGTTGGCCCCGCCGCGGCGAGGTTGACCGGTGGCGGGATTCCAACCGGCTGAACCTTGGGCGGCGCGGGCCAGACGGGCGGCCAGAGTGGAGTCCTGCGTCCCGTCCGGGTGGAGGCGGCCCCAAAACAGGGTGGTGAAGCGCGCCGGGCCGCCTTCCGCCTCCACGACGTACCGCACCAGCGCGGCGATGAGCGGCGCCTGCTTGGCGAAATCGAGCGGACAGGCGGCTCGGTAACGCAACACGTGGCGGTTCAAGTCGGAGTGATAGACCTCAAGGCGGATGCGGCAATCGCCCACAACGGCCGAATAGACCGTCTGATTCGGTTCCACAACGCGTTCGAAGGACGGTTGGACGGCGAGGGCGAGCAGTGCGGCGCAGGCCAGCATCAGGCCTCGCGGGGGCGCAGGCCGAGGCCGGGGGCAGCGGGCAGGACCAGTTTGCCCTTCACGACGTCCACGCCGTGGAAGGGGTCGTTACTGATCAGGAGGTGGCCATCGAGGTCGGCGTAGTCCACCAGCGGGGAGAGATGGGCGGCGGCCGTGATGGCGCACGAGGAGGAGATCATGCACCCCAACATCGTCTTCAGCCCAAGCGCACGCGCCATCTGGATCATCCGCCAGCCTTCCAGCAGGCCGCCGCATTTGTCGATCTTGATATTGACGCCGTCGAAATGAGGCGCGAGACGGGGGATATCCTCCGGGTGGAGGCAGCTTTCGTCCGCAATGATGGGCACATTCACGCGCTTGCGGATCCAGTTCATGTCTTCCAGGTTGGCGGCGGGAAGAGGTTGTTCCATGAACTCGATGCCCTGCTTTTCGAGCCAGAGGATCTTTTCCACGGCCTGTTCCTTGGTCTTGAAGCCTTCGTTGGCATCGACGCGAAGCGGTTTGCCGGTGACGGAGCGGACGGCGGAGATGATCTCCTCATCGTTGTCGAGGCCTACCTTGATCTTGAGGACCGGGTATTCGGCCGCTTCACGCACTTTTTGTCTGATGACCTCGGCGGTATCGATGCCAATGGAAAAGGTGGTGACGGGGGCATCGGCAGGATCCAGGCCGAACAACCGGTAAACGGGAATGCCGAGCCGTTGTCCGACCCAGTCAAGCAGCGCGATGTCGAGGGCGGCTTTGGCAGCGAAGTTGGCCTCGACGCGCTGAAAGACCTGACTCATCACCTTGGTGAACTGCCAGGGGTCAGCGGCCTCGAGCCAGGCGCGTTCGCGTTCGAGGCGCTCGATGGCCTGGGCGGCGGATTCGTTGTAGCGGATGATGGGGGCGCCTTCGCCGCGTCCGGTCACGCCATCGCGGGTGTATTCGACGTGAAAGGTGTCGCGGGTGGCGGACGAGGACATCACGGTGGTCCAGGTATGTTTCAAACGCAAAGTGCGCGATTTGAATTCGATCCGAGGCGGCGCGGCGCCGGCCGCCACCGCCGGGAGACCAAGCCCGGGTGCGGACTTGAGCATGTCTCGCCGGGTCACTTCTTCCACCTCCGCGCGCACACGAAGAGCTTGTCCCAATGTTCCTCGTCAAGCCGGCTAATTTGTAGCACCGGGTGCTGGTGTGTGGTGGCGTGGATGAATTCGCCGTTGCCGAGATAGAAGCCGGTGTGGCTGATCTTGTCATATTCGGAGCCGAAGTAGATCAGGTCGCCAGGTTGGAGGTTCTTGCGGTCCACGGCCGCCATCCCGTCCCAGTGGGCCTGGGGCTTGGCGTCGCGAGGGATTGAGAAGCCGGCCCGCCGGGTGAGCATCTGGACGAATCCGGAGCAATCGTAGCCGAACGCGGAGGTCCCGCCCCAGGTGTAGGGCAAGCCCAGGAAGCGCCGGGCGAACACCGAGATCGAAGGGATATCGGCCGGCGGAGCCTGGAAACGGAGGTCGCCGCGCTGGACCCAGGCGGACCAGCCGTCGGGTAGCTTTACCTTGAGCCAGCGGCGGTTGTCGTCTTCGAGTTCCTCTTCGATTTCGAGCCGGGACTCGAAGGGTAGCGTGAGCATGGGAGCGCGGCTGGTGACCGAGGGCGTGGGATACAGATGGGCCATGAGGCTTTCCACCGTAGCTGAGGGCCGCCCCGCCGCGGGATACTGCTCGCCAGTTTCAAGCAGTCGGAGCGCCTCGGTTTCCACCCAGCCCAGATAGTCGTCGGGCGTGCGGATGCGCGTCCAGGCACCCCGCCATTCCGGCGCCTGGACGGTGGTGGCATAGACCGCCTGGGATACGACGGACGAATCGAAGGTAGGTTCAGCGTGCATGTTCAACACGGGCCGGAGCACGACTGCGCGCGGCGGCGATTCGCCCGGTTCGGCCGGGGTTACCTGCTGCGCCGGCAGCACCACGGCCAACAACAGAGCGGGAATCAGCAGATACCAGAGGTTCATTCGAATCAAAGATAACGCAGACGGACCTGTAACATCGGGTCCAGACTTGGAGTCCTATTCAACAGATCCGCGGTGGCCGGTTGCCCAATCGGCCGCTCGAGCGGACTTGGCCCTGGTTGGCGACATCCTTGGTCCCAGTTGTATCGGGATTGGCCCTCATAACTGAGTAATCTCGGATGCGGCTGGTGGTTATGCGCCGCCCGGGTCAAACCAGACGATCCTGAAGCAAATACCCAACGGCGGCGGAGCGATTCCGCCGCCGCATTTTTTATGGCTTCGTACCCAAAGCCGCGCGGTGAGCCCGCGTGGCCAGTTCCACTTGTTCCGGGGATTTGAACGGCAGGTAGGCGGCCCGCATGACGAACCGGTACAACCGGCCCACTTCGTAGTCCGGCACATAGAACTGGAAATCCCAGGCGGGATTTCCCTTCCCCCCGCCCGAAGGCGATTGCGTCAGACGGACCTGGTCCTGAGGACGGAACATTTGCACAAAGGCCATGTTGTGACTGACGCCGAAGTACCAGGGCTCGGCGAAACGGAGCTTCGAGAGGCTGTGGACCAGCGCCAGCGGGAAGGGCTGGTCGTGCGGAAACGAGCGCCGGTCGTTCATGCCGGGGTGGGTGGACTCAGCACCATGAGACGGTGTGACGCCGCGCATCCAGCCCACCACGGAGGAGCCCGCCGGAGCGCCGCGAAAGTGGATGTCAAGCGATTCGGGCTGGTGGATGTAGCTGGCCCAGAAGAGTCCGATGTAGCCATTGCGGAAGGTGGGCTGGCGCGGGATCAACTCGATGGTTAATTCGATCGTGCCATCTGCGAGCAGATGGATCCGCTGGCAGCTTTCGAGCGCGTGATGGAAGGTAGGCGGCTGGTACAGTTCCACCGTGTGCTCGTCGATCAGCCGCAGTTCCATGGGATGATTGCGCGGCTCGAACAGAAGGCGGGATTCAGTGTGCGCGGCGCCGTCCAGGATGTGCTCGAAGTTGAGGCCGGAGTAGGCGGGGACGAAGAGGTTCGCCGCGCGCTGTTTATGCCGGAGGCTGGCAATCCCGCCGTAGCCGGCCCGGTGGCCCGGCAGCACTTCATCGTCCACGGCGGAATTGTCCACGACAATCGCTTCCACGGGGCCACGCTTCAACACGGCGTAAGGCTTTTCAGCCCGGCTGAAGCGCACGCCGGGATTCGCCAGACTGGTGAGGCCAGCTTCGGGTGATTGGGCCGGCAAGGCGGCGGCGAAGAGCAGGGCGAAAACGGGCAGCTTCATAATTCCCTCACAGTCTATCCCCGAAACGTGATACAAGCTGTGGCATGGAACAGGAAGCACCCTTGATGAATGGAATGGTGGAACTCGAGCCGATCGACGACACCAGCCTGGACCGGCGCGACCTGCTGCGAGGCGCGGGCACGCTGGCAGCATTTCTTGGGGCGGCGAACGCCGCCTCCGCGCAGACTGAGCCGCCGCCTGGGCGCGTCCCGGCGGCGGAGGCCGGTGCGCTGCTGCCCACCGCGGCGTTTGGCAAGTACCGCATCACGCGCCTGATTGCCGGCGCGAACCCCATCTACGGCTACTCCCATTTCAACTACGTCTTCTCCGCCCAGATGGCTGAATACCACACGACGGACCGCGTGCTCGCCTTCTTGCGGGAGTTGGAGCGCGCCGGCATTAACACCTGGCAAGCGAGTTGGAGCGAGCGGCTGGAGACCGACTGGCTCAAGTATAAAGAGCAGGGCGGCAAGTTGCAGTTGCTAATCCTGTCTCGTCCGACCTTCAACGACGAACCGGAGATGCTGAAGCGCGCGGTGAAACTGAAACCGCTTGGCATCGCGCAGCATGGCGCCTCAACGAACCGCTTCTGGGATATGGGAGAGTTGGACCGTTCGCTCGACTTCCTGAAGCGGATTCGCGATTTGGGCGTGATGGTGGGCTTCTCCTGCCACAACCCGCTGGAAGTGGAGTACGCGGAGTCCAAGGGGTGGGATGTGGACTACTACATGACCAGCCTCTATTACGTCAACCGTCCGCGGAAGGAGTTCGAGAAGATTCTCGGCCAGGTGCCGTATGGCGAGATCTACCTGCCCGCCGACCGGCCGAGGATGTTGGAGACCATCCGCAAGGCGAGCAAACCGTGTCTGGTGTATAAGGTGCTGGCGGCGGGCCGCACAGTGAACTCGCCCAAGATGGTCCGGGAACACATGGAAGTGGCCTTTCAGGGCGTGAAGCCGAATGACGCGCTGATTATCGGCCTCTATCAGAGGTTTAACGACCAGATTGGACAGACCGCAAAATTCACGCGCGAGATTTTGAGTGGGGCCGTCCAAAAAGCCTGAGTAGGGTTACTTCATTGGAATTTCGAAAGTCGCCGGGCCGCCCGGTCCGGTGAATTCGAGCGTCAATTTCTTGATCTTTTTCAGGTTGCCGCCCCAGCGGTAATAAAGGTAGCCGGCCACCACCTGGCTGGTTTCGCCTTCAGTCAACGCGAGATCGAGGATGGCCGCGGCTTCGAGTTCCTGTGGATCGGGCTTCTGCTCGCCCACTTGCGGGACGCGGCGGGAGGTTGGTTCGGGCTCCGCCGGTCCGCTCGGGAAGCGGCGCCGGCCGCCGCCGGGTCCATACACGATGGGACCAGCCGCGCCTTCCACCTGCAAGCCGCGTTGCTGCTCCCAACCGGAATACTTAGCCGACGCCGCCACCATGCCGGGCGTTTCCGGCTGAATGCCGATTTTCATTTTGTCGATTTTCAATAGAAATTGCCCGCCGCGGAGGTTGACGGTCTCGCCCTGGGCCGGGTAATAAGCAACTTCCAGCACAATGTGCCAACCCAGGAATACCCCACCTTTGGCGTCTGGCAATCCGCGTCCGTGAAATTCGACGCCCAAGGCTCCGCCGCCGGGCAGTTTCACGGAATGGGCATAGTCTTCCGCGCGGGTTTTGGGATCGAGGCCAGCCCCAAAGGCCGCGGCACACGCCAGCAACGACACGGTGAGCCCGCGCATGTGCTCAGGATACACTAGAGTCTCATGCGCCGAATCCTGCTGACGCTGCTGCTCGCGAGCGCCTGCGTGTCCGCGCAGCCGCTGTCCCAGGCGATTGAACGGCAACTTGCCTCGCCGGCCGCCCGCCGCGCCATCTGGGCGGTTCATGTTCGCGACATTGCGGCAGGTCAAACGTTGTTTGCCCACAACGCGGCCATTCCGTTTACACCCGCCTCGAACACGAAGCTGTTTTCGACCGCTCTGGCACTGACGCGCCTCGGACCGGACCACCGGTTTCTGACCCGCGTCCTCGCCTCCGAGGCTCCCGGCGCCAATGGCGAAGTGGGTGGCTCGCTGATCCTCGTTGGTGGCGCGGACCCCTCGCTTTCGGGCCGGACCTACCCTTATCTGAAAGACGCCAAGCCGCTGCCCGTGCTTGGCGCGCTGGAGGAACTTGCCGACCAGGTGGCCGCCTCGGGCGTCCGCCATGTCCGGGGTGGCGTAATCGGCGACGATACGCTGTACCCCTATGAGCCCCACCCTGACGGCTGGACCACGGACGATACCACCTGGGAGTACGGAGCGGCCGTCAGTGCCCTGACCTTCAACGATAACGCCTTTGTATTGACCGCCCGTCCGCCACGGCGCGCCTCGGAGCCGGTGATCGTTACCTTGACTCCAGTCAACGATGCAGTGACGATTCACAACACCATCCAGGTGGGGCCGGGGTTGCCGAACCGGATCCGCATCCATCGGGCGCCGGGTTCAAATGTGATTCGCCTTACCGGGACGACGGCTCCGGGCACGCCAGTGTTTTCGCAACGGCTTGCCTTTGACGACCCCGCGCTGGCGGCGGCCCAGACATTTCAGCGCCTGTTGGAGGAACGCGGCATCACATTTCGCGCAGCGGCGCGGGCCCGCCATCGCAGCCCTGCTACTGCCTACCGCGACCCCGAGGGGGTGGAACTTGCCCGGCGGGTGTCGCCGCCGCTCAGCCAGATCCTCCAGGTCGTGAACAAGGTGAGCCAAAACCTCCACGCCGAGATCATTCTTCGCGAGACGGCCCGGCTGACGCGCCAAGACGCCTCCCGCGAGACTGCCCTGGAGGACTTGACGGCGTTTCTGCGCTCCTTGGGAATTCCCAACGACCATTATGACTTCCTGGACGGCTCGGGCTTGAGCCGGAAAACGCTGGTCACCGCCTCGGCCACGACGCGCCTGCTTGAAGCGATGGCGGCCTCCCCCCACTCGGCCGCTTTCCTGGACCAGCTTCCCATTGGTGGGGAAGACGGCTCGCTCAGCTATCGTTTCCGCAATGTGCCGAATGCTTCCGCGCTGCGTGCCAAGACGGGGACGCTCTCCCACGTCTCCGGCCTGTCCGGCTATGTGCTGGCGGGGGACCAGCCACGGCTCGCCTTCTCTGTGTACATCAACCACGCCAACATGAACTCTTCCACAGCCCGCGATCTCCTTGATAAAATCGTGGAGGAGATCCTCCGCTCAGTTGGACCCTGACCATGCCCATCTTTGAATACAAGTGTTCGGCCTGTGGCAGCCGCTTTGAAAAACTGATCCGCCGCACCGATGAGGAAAACTCGCTTGCGTGCCCAACCTGTGGAGCCGAGTCTCCCGAGAAGGAACTCTCGACGTTTGCGGCCCACGCGAACACTCGGAGCGCGGCTCCAGTGGCTCCTCCCTGTGGCGCCGCTTGTCCCACGCCGGGGATGTGCAGCCGGAACTGATTTCCACTTTTTTCTCTTGACTTTCGCTCCATCTTCGCCCAAACTGGGCGTATGGCTCTGACACCAAGGCAAAAGGAAGTCCTTGACTTTCTGGTTGAATTCTCCGAGACGCACGGCTATTCGCCGAGTTTTGAAGAGATTGCCGGCGGGGTCGGCCTCGCCTCGCTGGCCACTGTTCACAAACATATCACCGCACTCGAGCAGAAGGGCTACCTGCGCCGCAGGTTCAATGAAAGCCGTTCCATCGAGATTTCGCAAGACTATAAGCGGGAAGAGCGCGAGCGCCTTCGGCCCAACCGGCCGGCGCCGGAAGTTCCGCTGTTGGGCCGCATCGCCGCTGGCGCTCCGGTGGAGGCGATCAATAATCCCGAAGTCCTGGACTTCGCGGATTTCAGCGCGGATTCGAATACCTTCGCTCTTCAGGTGCGCGGGGATTCGATGATCGACGACCACATTATGAGCGGCGACTATGTCCTGGTGCAGCGCACCTCCGAGGTGCGCGATGGGGAGATCGTCGTCGCGCTGGTAGACGGAGTGGAAACCACGCTCAAGCGCATCTATCGGGAAGAAGCGGGGGTTGTCATTCGTCTGCAGCCCGCGAATGCGGCGATGGAGCCCATTCGCGTTTCCGCGGATCAGGTTCAGATTCAGGGCCGGCTTCTGGCCGTATTGAGAAAGTACCGTTAGTCCGTGACGGCCGCCCACCGGTAGGCGGTGATACCGGCCAGGTCGCGCACGAAGACCTCATCTCCCGCCACCGCCAGATGGGCCCAGGCGCTGGCCTCGGACACATCGCGCGAGTCCAATAGTTCAAACCGCTCGGGGTTTGCCCGCACCAGATGTAGTTGGCCGCGCTCGTCCAAAGCCAGAATCTTGTCACCGCGCACGGTCATCGACCAGTACTGTCCGAAGGGTTCTGAGGTCCACTTGGTCTCGCCCGTCCGCAGGTCCAGGCAAGTGAAACGCTGGCTTTGAAGGTGCAGGTACAAATAGTCGCCAACAACGACGGGCGTCGACATATAACCCTTCGTCTTGTTGCGCCAGACTTCCTGGACAGGCTCGTTACCGCCGATGCGGTAGAAGTAACTTTCATTACGGTAGGTGCTCGTGAAAACGCCGTTACCGTAAGCGACCGGAGTGAGGATGTTCATTCCGCGGTAGTTGGGGACCTCTTGGGCCCAGAGTTGTACACCCGTTTCAGGGTCCACTCCATGCAAGGATGTCCTACTCTGCACCAGGAGAACCTGGCGCCCGCCGAATCGGGCTATTAAAGGGGATGAGAAGGCTCCACTTTCGAAGATATTGTCCCGGTTTTCGAGGACGCGCCAAACCGTGGACCCGTCAGATTTCCTTAGTTTGACCAGCGAGTTGGCGGCCTGCACAAAGATAAATTCGCCATCGAGAAGGGGCGAGCTGGCGAAGCCGAACTCTGGGCGAGGGGTACCGAACCGTTTGGGAAAATCTACTCGCCAGCGTTCCTGTCCTGTAGCGCCGTCCAGTGCCACGAGTACTTCCTCCATGCCGGCCACATAGAGTGTCTTTCCATCCCAGGCTGGGGTGGAGCGAATCCAATCGCCACTCCGCTTGGCATAGAACGGGACCGAGATCTGGCCCTTCCATGCGGCGCGCCAGAGTTCTGTGCCAGTGGCGCGGTCCAGGGCTCGGACCATTTCCGTGTCCAGGTTCGCAGTTTCCGCGACAAACACCCGATCTTCGGCCACAACTGGCCCCGGATACCCTTTATCCAGGCTGACTCGCCAAAGTCTTTCGAGACCACCAAGTGAATCTGGCCATGCCGCCCGGCCCGGCGATTCGCCCGTTCGCAGCGGCCCCCGCCAGCCTGGCCATGTGTTCTCGGCGGCGAGGGATCCAGTTAGCAGGAGGCTTAAGGCGAGAATTGGAGACAAGTTCATTCGAGTTAGAAAGATGCCGCCGCCTTCATGCCCGCGCTAGAATCTCCTGGCAAGAATCGCTCGCGCGGGCCCTGCTACACTAGAAGAGGTTGTCGAACTGGCAACGGCAGGCATGAGCCAGCCAATGGCCCCCGAAGTTTGGGGCTCCCTCCCTGGTCCCCACAAACGAAAGGAGATTCCCATCGCACGTCGATCCTTCACTACTTTCAGCAAACGGCAACGTGAACTTTCCCGGCTGGACAAGCAGCAGGAAAAGGCCGAGCGCCGCGAACAGCGTAAACAGGAAAAGCAGCAAGGTGGTAGCGGCCTACCGGAAATCGACTTCAGCGCCGCCACAACGCCACTCGGTCCAGTCCGGCACTGATTCCTTGTCCGCCTAAATTCTCACGCCGGCTCTATGCGCACGGTCATCCTTGATTTTGTGTGGTGGCCGACATGAATTGTCTCATTGTAGGCGCAGGGATTGCCGGATTGGCTGCAGCCCAAGCTCTCCGCTCTGGCGGTTGGAAAGTCACCGTGGCCGACAAAGGCCGCGGGCCGGGTGGGCGCCTAGCTACCCGGCGCATAGGCCCCCAACGCTTCGACCATGGAGCACAGTATTTTAGTGCGCTGTCGCCGCAGTTTCGCCAAGCAGTCGAGGAGTGGCTGGCTGCTGACGTGGCGGCTCCCTGGTTCGAGGTCGAAGGCTCACCCCGGTATCGCGGACGCGAAGGCATGAGCGCCATCGCGAAGCACTTGGCCGCTGGTCTGGATGTCCGTTTGTCCACGCGCATCACCCGTGTCGTTCACCGTGCAGGGCTCTGGCACTCCGAACTCGAGGATGGCTCCATCCTCACATCCGAGGCACTCATCCTGACCCCGCCGCTGCCTCAGACTTTGGACCTGCTCGGCCCGCTGACTGAAGGCCTTCCGCCAGCACTCAACCAGGTCACTTACGCCCCTTGTTTCGCCTTGATGCTCAGCCTCGACGGTCCTTCCGCTCTTCCTGATGAAGGCTACCTGCGTCCAGAGTCAGGACCGTTCACGTGGATTGCTGACAATACCCGGAAAGGCATTTCCCCTGGCCCCGCCGCGCTGACGTTGCACGTATCCGCTGAGGTCACTCAGGCCCATTACGATACTCCGCATGAGGATCTCGCGCCGGCTCTCATCGAGGCTGCGCGGCCCGCCATTGGCGCAGCTGCAGTGCGGGAGTGGCAACTTCACAGATGGCGTTACAGCCTGGTCACGCAGCCGGGTCCTGAACCCTGCTACTTCACGAATGACCCGGGGCCATTGGCGCTTGCTGGCGATGCCTTCGGCCCCCCGCGGATCGAAGGCGCCTACCTCTCCGGCTTCGCCGCGGCGAAGGCGCTCTCCGGTGCTCTGTAATACTTCCTACAGCAGCTTCCAGGGCGCCCGGTAGGCGGCCGTCACGTACCGGTTGGCTGCTTCGTTGCCCGGAACGATTTCCCTTTCAGAGTCCCATTCGATCCGCGATTTTGACCTCAGCGCCAGGTTGCCCAGATGCGCCACGGCCGAAACATGGTGGCCCACCTCCAGGTTCTCGACCGGTGTCTGGCCCGACTTAATGCAATCCAGCAGGTTCCGCGCATGCGCCGCGCGCATGGTTTCAGTTGTGCGGGCGCGCCGCCGCATCTCGACGAGTTCGCCGCGTTTCAGCGGCTCGGCGAAGATCTCCCAGCCGCTGGTGTCCACGATCAGGGTGGCGTCCGCGCCGGTGAACATGACGCCATGCTCACGCCGGTCGGGTCCCAGGCCGCATTGCACCTGGTGCTCCCAGATCAGGGTGTAGCTCGGGAAATCGTACACAGTGATCTGCGTGTCAGGCGTCTCGGTGTTGTCTTGAAGAACATATTTCCCGCCCGACGCCACCACGCTCTTCGGCCACTCTGGCCCCATCGCCCAGAGCGCGATGTTGATCAGATGCACGCCCCAATCCGTCATCAGGCCGCCTGCATAATCCCAGAACCAGCGGAAGTTGAAATGAAAGCGGTTCGTGTTAAACGGCCGCGCGGGCGCCGGTCCAAGCCACAGGTCGTAGTCCACACCCGGCGGCACAGGCCCATCCGGCGGAGCGCCGGCATCCTTCACCCAGTCCAAATACGCCCAGCAGCGCACCTGGCGGACCTTGCCGATCTTGCCCGACCTGACCATCTCGACGGCCTCGGCGTAGTGTTCGCCGCTGCGCCAGTGCGTTCCCATCTGCGCAATGCGCTTGTAGCGCCGCGCCGCATCGCGCATGATGCGCCCCTCGCCGATCGACGTCGCCAGCGGCTTTTCGACGTACACATCCTTGCCCGCCTCGAATGCGGCGAGCGTGGGCAGCGCGTGCCAGTGGTCGGGCGTGCAGACGGCGACGACGTCCACGTCCTTTCGCTCAATCAGCCGCCGGTAGTCCTTCACCGCCACGGGCTTCGGCCGGCCCTCGCCTTCCAGCCTTTTCAACGTGCGGGCAATGCGCTCGTCGTCCACATCGCAGATCGCGGCCACCTCGCATTCCTTCGAGGCCAAAAAAGCGTTGGTCACCGACACCGAAATACCGCCACAGCCAACCACCCCCACGCGCACCTTCTCATTCGCCGCCACCGCCCGCCTCGCCGTACCCGCCGCCGCCGCGGCCATCGATCCCTGCATGAAGAAACGCCGTGTTGTACCCATGCCCTTACTCTATCCCCTTCACCGGTTCAGGTCGTGATCAGTTCGCCGCGCGCTTTTGCCTCCGTCACCGCCTGCACCGAATACCGCTCCGGATACTGGTGGATCGACTCCCGCACGTCCCTGACAATCCGCTCGCGCCATGGGGCCACCTCCACGGCCATCAGCAATGCCGCACCCGCCCGTGCCTCGCGGAACACACCGGCCTTCTTCAATTCCTCATGCCGCTCGACGATGCGGCGTGCCGCCTCCTTGTCGTGCATTCGTGCAATCAGATGCTCCCGCTTTGCCGGCGGAAACGGCAGCGCGTAGTCCGGGAACCACACGTATTCTGGCGTGGCCACAAACAACGGCAACAAGGGAGTGTGGACCTTGATCTGATAGCGTTGCTCCCTGCCCTCCCAATCCAGGCCTCGGGCCGTGTACTGTTCAGGCAGGAAGAGGTTCGGCATGTCCGCCGCTTCCTGGAATTCATGCACGATGCTGGTGGAATTGGTGTGGATCAGCAGTTGCCACGCCTTCGGGCTCTGCGCATAGCGGCCATACGCGGAATCCGGTCCGAAGGGTGTTTCCGCCCGCTCGGAGCCTTCGATCAACGCTTCCGCCTCCGGACCCACTGCCACGCACGGGTGAGTGGGATGCAGGCTACGCACTGCCCCTGGATACTGCCGGAGCGCCTCGGACAGCACGCCGCTGGCCGAAGGCGTGGTCCGGGGATCATAAAGCGGATCGGATTCAAGATGCGCGAGCGCCGTTCCGCTGAAAGGGAACGTTGGCATCAGCACCGTGCATCCGGGCACTCTCGCGCGAAGCGCATCAATCACGATGCGCGGGCCGCCCGGCAGGTACCCCAAGGCGCTCAACTGGCTGTGGATGCAGACCCACGCGCCATCCGGGATGCCCAGCCTGCCAATAGCCGCCGCGAGATCCCGCTCGGTGACCCGGTCAAACCACCGCCGCCATTGGCTGCGCGCGGCGCGCTTGATCCCCTTCGGAAACAGCCGCCGCTTCAGGTCCAGAATGGACAACCGCTACCTCCCCCCCGCGGGCCGCCACTCGCGCGCGATTTGGACATCCTCAAATGCCTTCGTCAGGAGACCCGGAATATCCACGAATCCTACACGATTATAGAGCTGAACGGGCACATATTGGGCAGTATAGACGGCAGCATATTGTCTCCACTCATCGGTCGCTTTTTCCAATGCGGCCACGGCCTCGGACCTGCGCCTTTCATCACCGGATTTGTCGAAGCTGGCCAACGCAACCGCTCCGCGAATCTTCGCGGCATAGTATTGGCCCAGCCGCGCCATCGCCTCAATATCGAGCAGCGTGGAGTTGAGTTCGGCATTGCCCGCGGCCTGCTGCCGGAGATCGGGCAATTCCTTCAAGGCCGCCGCGGCACCTGATTCCAGTTGGGCTGCGATATCCAGCGGCGTCGTCCCTTTGCCTTTCCCGGCCGTGAAATCCCGGATATTCATCACCCCGCTGCCCGGCATGGTCTCCCCCTCCATGAAGTGCTTGACGGTGTAATAACCGCGATGGCGCGGATGGCTGAGGCACGCCTCGGGGAACCATTTCAGGTCGATATCACCCCAGAAGAAACGTGTGATTAGCGGAAATACCATTGACGCCTCGTGCCACGCCCGCAGCAGCCGGCGATGATCCGCCCCGGCGAACCGCCGCGCCACGATCCGCTCAAACTGTTCGGCGGGCAGGTCCGGATCGTAGCTCAGCCGCCCCCAGAGCAGGAATGAATACCAGCGCTTCGCAATGACTGTCTCGCGCGGCGTCTTGGGCAACTTCGCCGCCACCTCCCTGCCCCAGATCGTCCCATCAGGCCCCATATAGAATCCGGCCAGTTGCGACCGCGGCGGCATTGCCTTGATATAGGCGCGGGCATAGTCGATGTTGCCCCACCGGAAGCTGTATACATCGTCGTCGCGCACCGTTAGAAACAGCCGCCGCCCCGGCTTCAGGGTCTTCAAAGTGCTCTCGATGAACGGCGGTCCGGGGATCGAATGCATGTGGGCAACTGAGTACTTGTAGCTCAGCTCAAATGGCCCCGGATAGTCCTTCCACGCCTCCTCGATCTCGCCCGGCTTGGTCTCATGGTAGCGGTGGATCATCCGCACTTCACGGCCCGGCACGATCCTCAGAGCATCGCGCACGCCCTCACCGTAGGTGCTCCACAGCCAGTCTTCCTTGGAATGAGGGCTGGGCAGGTCGCGCAGGTTTTCACCCGCCGTGATCCCGATCCCGGCGAGGCGTGGATAGGTCAGCACCAGCTCGCGAACGCTCGCGCGGAAGTACTCCGTGGTGCGCGGATTGGTCTGGTCGGCGGTGATGCCATATTTGCCTTCGGCGCCGAATGTGTACAGGTTCCAGGTGAAGATGTAGACTTCGATGCCCCGCGCATGCGCCATCTCCATCACCTCGCGCCAGTGCCCGATCTTGTCTTCGACGGACATGGTCCGGACAGTCTCGATCGCGGCCAGCATTTCGGGCCGCACCATGTCCGTCGCCCGGTGGGAGAACGTCTCATCCAGGCGAACCGTCGTCCGCTTCACGTCAGCGAGCGCCACCTCGGGAAACTCGGGCACGCGCACCATGGAAGGGAACGGGTGCAGATTCCACAGCGATAACAGGTTGTAGCGGTGCCGCGCCAGATGGTCCAGGAACTCGCGCCAGAAATCGAGCGACCACATCTCGGCGATGTTGAACTGCGCCGCGTCGGAGTTGTCGGAATAACTCGGCGTCCGCGCATCCAGCGGCAGATTGAACTTGATGCCGCGGCGCTCGATGTGCGGCGCGCGGTCCACATCCCGCACTTCGTTGAGCGTACCAAGGCTCATCGCCTCGGCCAGGTCCAAGCCGCCGTACATTGCGCCGGTCGCGTCCACACCCAGCGCCAGGAAATCCCCATTTCTTGACCGCCGAAGCGCGTAGCCCTCCCGTTCTTTGACGTTTGGTGGCTTCACTTTGAAGGCCTGCGCGACGAAGCGTGCCACCTCGCCATGCGCGATCACGAAACACGGTACGCACAGCGCTTTGTCCCAGTCGGGCAGAAGTAACTCTGGTATCGCAACGCCGTTTGCGCGGCTCAACTCCGCCGCCGCGAATCGCGCCTGCGGCGATCCATCATGAAGGATGCCGGGTCTGGCCCAGACCGTCGCGCTTAACAGGAAAAGAAGCGGGAGCTGTCGCATTTGCTCCCGAGCCTATCAGATGCGGCTAGGCCAGAGCGCGGGTGTCGAGCGTGATTTCCCGCTGCGCCTCATAGGCCGCGATCCGGTCCTCATGCTTCAGGATGAAGCCGAGTTCGTCGATGCCTTCCAGCAGGCACATCCGTGAGAAGGCATCGATAGGGAACTCGACCGCCGTACCATCCTCCAGCGTCAGTGTCTGCTTTTCGAGATCGACTTTGACGGTGGAAGGCGTGGCCAGCAGTTTCTCGTGGACTTCCTTCGGCACCACCACCGGCAGCAACCCGTTCTTCAGCGAGTTGTTGCGGAAGATGTCCGCGAACGACGTGCTGATCACGGCCTTGAACCCAAATTGCGTCAGCGCCCACGGCGCGTGCTCGCGCGATGAACCGCAGCCGAAGTTGTCGCCGGCCACCAGCACCGCGCAACCTTTCGCGGCCTCCGTGTTTAAAACAAAATCCGGTTTAGGCGTGCCATCGGCTTCGTAGCGCCAGTCATAAAAAAGCTGGTCGCCCAAACCTTCCTTGCTGATGGTCTTCAGGAAGCGCGCGGGGATGATCTGGTCGGTGTCGACGTTATCGACGGGCAGCAGGACCGTTCTGCTCTCGAATGCGGTGATCTTCTCAGCCATCTCGCCTCCTAACCCAACACCGTCCGGACGTCCGTCACCCGGCCGGTAATCGCGCTCGCCGCCGCGGTCAGCGGGCTGGCCAGGAACGTCCGCCCGCCCTTGCCCTGACGGCCTTCAAAGTTGCGGTTCGACGTTGAAACGCTGTATTCCCCGGGCTTCAACTGGTCGCCGTTCATCGCGATACACATCGAGCAGCCGGCCTCGCGCCACTCCGCGCCCGCAGCCTGGAAGATTTCGTGCAAGCCCTCAGCTTCGGCCTGCTTCTTGATTGGCTGCGACCCGGGCACCACCATCACGCGCACACCCTCGCTCACCTTGCGGCCCTTCAACACCTCGGCCGCCGCGCGCAGGTCGCTCATCCGCGAGTTCGTGCAACTGCCAATGAACACCACGTTCACCGGATGGCCCAGCAGTGGCTTGCCCGGTTCGAGACCCATGTATTGGAGCGCCTTGCGCAGCGTATCCCGCTCCACTGAATCAGTCACGCTGCTGGGATCGGGGATGGGCTGCGAGATGCCGACGCCTTGCCCTGGGTTCGTTCCGAACGTGATCATCGGCTCGAGCGCAGTGGCATCGATCGAGATCTCGCGGTCATAAGCCGCGCCCTCGTCCGTCGGCAGTTGACGCCAGCGCGCCAGCGCGCGGTCCCAGTCGGCGCCGTTCGGCGCCAGCGGCTTGCCGCTCAGGAATTCGTAAGTCACATCGTCGGGCGCCACCAAACCGGCGCGCGCGCCGCCCTCGATCGACATATTGCACACCGTCATCCGCTCTTCCATCGTCAGCCCGCGGATGGTCGAGCCGGTGTATTCGAACACGCAGCCCGTACCGCCGCCCACGCCAATCCGCGCGATCAGCGCCAGGATGATATCCTTCGCCGTCACGCCCGGCTTCAATGCGCCTTCCACGCGCACCGCGAACGACTTCGACTTGCGCTGAGGCAGACACTGAGTGGCCAGCACCATTTCCACTTCACTCGTCCCAATGCCGAAAGCCAGCGCCCCAAACGCGCCGTGCGTCGCCGTGTGCGAGTCGCCGCACACCACGGTCATACCGGGCTGGGTGACGCCGTTCTCGGGACCGATCACATGGACGATGCCCTGACGCTCGCTCTGAAACCCGAAGTGCGGAATTCCGAACTCAGCACAGTTGCGCTCGAACTGTTCCACCTGCGCGCGGGCGATGGGGTCGATGATCGGCAGCGACCGCGGCGTCGTGGGCGTCGAGTGGTCGCATGTGCCGAGCGTCAGGTCCGGACGCCGCACCTTCAAACCACGCGCGCGCAGCCCCGCGAACGCCTGCGGCGAAGTCACTTCATGGACGAGATGCAGGTCGATGAACAGCAGCGCTGGAGCGCCCTCGGGTTCCGCGACGACATGCGCATCCCAAAGCTTTTGGATTATGGTTCTCGGCTGGGTCATTGTCAATCTCCCTGCCCCCCGCTAAATCGCATCGCACACCGCCTGGCCCACCTGCTCCGTGGTCGCCGGCGGACCCTGCGGCTTCAAATCGGCCGTCACCCGCCCCGAATTCAGCACCGCTTCCATCGCCGCCGTCACGGCTTTGGCCTCATCGAGCAATCCAAAACTATATTCCAGCATCGCGGCCACGCTGCCAATCGCACCGAGCGGATTCGCTTTATTCTGCCCCGCGATGTCCGGCGCCGAACCGTGGACCGGCTCATACAACCCAACCCACGCCCCCGAAGGCTTCTTCCCGCCAATCGAAGCCGAAGGCAGCATCCCGATCGATCCGGCCAGCACCGCGCCCTCGTCGCTCAAAATGTCGCCGAACATATTCTCGGTCACAACCACGTCGAACCGCCGCGGGTTCAGGACCAACTGCATCGCGCAGTTGTCCACCAACACGTGCTCCAGTTCGACGTCCGGATAATCGGCCGCCACTTCGGTCACCACCTTGCGCCAAAGCTGCGAACACTCCAGCACGTTCGATTTATCGACCGACGACACCTTCTTGCGCCGCTTCCGCGCCAGTTCGAAGGCCATCCGGGCGATGCGGTCGATCTCCGGCCGCGAATACGCCATCGTGTTCACCGCCGAATCGCCTTCCACCCCGCGCGGCGTGCCGTAATAGATCCCGCCGGTGAGTTCGCGGACGATGATCATGTCCGTCCCCTCCACCAGGTGGTTCTTCAGCGGAGAGGAATCGATCAGCGCCTGATACGTCCGCACCGGACGCAGGTTGGCGTACACCCCCAGCGCCGCACGAATCCCCAGCAACCCGCGCTCGGGCCGCTGCGAGGGTGGCGCATTGTCGAACTCGGGCAACCCCACCGCGCCCAGCAGCGTCGCATCGGCCTCGCGCGCCAAGGCCGCCGTGGCGTCGGGGAATGGCGTGCCGGTCTGATGGATGGCCACGCCGCCCAGCAATCCTTCGGTCAATTTCAAGGTGTGGGAAAAACGTGAAGCGACGCGCTCGAGCACGCGCACCGCCTCCCGGGTGACTTCCGTACCGATGCCGTCACCGGGCAGGACAAGAACGTTCAATTGCATGTCTGGATGTCTTTACTACTCTTAGTCGCCGGCGAGTGCGGCGTCGCGCTTGATCGTGTCTTCTCCGGCCTTCATGGCCTTGATCAGCGCCAGAATCTCTTGATCAGTCACGCCCTTCTTCCGGTCCGCGATGGCGATGAAGCCGGCATAAACCGCGTCGAGTTCCTCCCGGGTCAGTTCATGACCCAGGTGCTGGCACTTGGACTTCAGCGCGTGCCGCCCGCTGTGCTTGCCCAGCACCAGGCGCCCCTCGGGCACACCCACCATCATCGGATCGATGATCTCGTACGTGCTCTTGTTCTTCAGGTAGCCATCCTGGTGGATGCCGGCCTCATGGGCAAATGCATTCGCGCCAACCAGCGCCTTGTTGGGCTGAGGTCCGAAGGTGATGATGGTGGACAATAGCTGGCTTGCCGGGAACAGGTGTTCGGTCACGATCTCGGTGTAGCAGGGAATCTGGTCGTGGCGGACCTTCATCACCATCACCACTTCCTCCAGCGCACAGTTGCCCGCGCGCTCGCCGATTCCGTTGATCGTGCACTCAATCTGCCGCGCCCCGGCCATTACCGCGGCCAGCGAATTCGCCGCCGCCAGACCCAGGTCGTTGTGGCAGTGAACACTCACAATGGCCCGGTCCCCCAGCGTCCGTGCCATCCGGCCAATGAGTTGGGCGTGTTCATGAGGGACTGAGTAGCCGACGGTGTCGGGCAGGTTCACGGTGGTCGCCCCTGCCTCCACCACGGCGAGCGAGACCTGTTCGAGGTAATCGGGGTCCGTTCGCGTGGCGTCCTCTGCCGAGAATTCGACATCGTCAGCATACTCTCGCGCCAGGCGGACTGCCGCCACGGCGTCATCAAGCACTTGTTGCCGCGACTTCTTCAGTTTGTATGTAAGATGAATATCGCTGGTGGCAATAAAAGTGTGGATTCGCGGACGCCGGCACGGCTTCAGGGCCTCGGCAGCGCGTTCAACATCCACTCGGGTTGCGCGGGCCAGTGCGGCCACACGCACATCGGGCATTTCGCGACTGATTGTGCGAACTGCCTCGAAGTCGCCCTCTGAGGCGATGGGAAACCCGGCTTCCATGATATCGACGCCGAGTTCCACTAGCTTTTCGGCCATCCGGAGCTTTTCCGGAACCGTCATGCTGCATCCGGGCGACTGTTCGCCGTCCCGGAGAGTGGTGTCGAAGATATATACGCGCTGCTTGTCGTTCGGCTCTGCCATATTGGGGCGTCCGCGAATCCTAAGGTGTTCGGCTCCATCACCGTCTGGCCTGTGACTCCAGGACGGCTGGAAACCGCTCATCCCCATCTGAACACGCACGCACCGATTTGGCAAATTTATAATAATCTCTGCTGGCATAATTCGAACGCATGCTATAAACTCGTGTTATACATATCGACACTGGTATCAGTTGGCAGCCATGGAACTCTACCCTCTCAAGGTCTTCCTCACCGTCGCCACCGAAGGCAGCTTCTCTCGCGCCGGAGAAAAACTCCTACGCACCCAGCCCGCCATTTCCCTTGCGGTTCAACGGCTTGAGAACGAACTCGGCGAGCGGCTTCTTGACCGCTCCGGCCGTGAACTGGTCGTCACCGATGCCGGCCGCATCGTCCTCGAATACTGCCGCCGCTTCGAGAACCTCGAGCGCGACATGGAAAACGCCCTCGCCGAACTCCGCGACCTCGCCGCCGGGCGCCTGGTCATCGGAGCCAATGAGTCCACCACGCTCTACCTGATCCAGCACATCGTTCACTATCGGCGCCTCTATCCCAAAGTCAAGGTTCAAGTCCGCCGAACCCTCTCCAGCAAGATCCCCGAGATGCTCATTGATGGCGACCTCGAGCTTGGCGTCATCAGCTACGACCCCGAGGACGACCGCCTGGAGGCCCACGCCATCTACCACGACCACCTCTGCTTCGTCGTCTCTCCCCAGCACCGCTTCGCCGGACGCGACCAGGTCTCCATCAAGGAACTTGGCATGGAAACCTTCATCGCCCACAACGTCATGTCCCCCTACCGCGAGTCGGTTCTTCGCGCGTTCAATAAAGCCAAGGTCCCGCTCAATATGGACGTCGAAATGCCCACCGTCGAGACCATCCGCAAAATGGTCCAGCGCAACGAAGGTGTCGCCTTCCTGCCCAAGATGTGTGTCGAGCAGGAACTGGAAGCGGGCGCCCTGGTTGAGGTCGATGTGAAAGAGATTAACGTCGAGCGCCGCATCCGCCTGCTCTATCCCGCCCGCCGCGCGCTCTCCCATGCGGCGAAGGCCTTTCTGGAAGTCGTTCAGTCGCCCACTGCCGCCGTGTGAGAAGGAACTGACAATGAACCGGCTGCTTCTGCCTCTGCTGCTCGCCCTCACCCCCGCCTTTGCCCAATCGGGTGAAGAGCCGGTCCGTGAGTTGGTCGCCCGCTACGCCGCCGCCCGCGAGGCCATGGACCCAGCCCGAGTCTCCGCTCTGTTCACTCCCGATGCCGACCAACTGGTCTCTTCCGGTGAATGGCGCCGCGGCCGGGAAGCCTTGGTCCAGGGAGCCATGGCCAGTTCCCGCCAAAACGAAGGGCGCCGCATTCTGTCCGTTGAGAGCATCCGGTTCCTCAGCCCGGCCATCGCCATCGTCGATGCGCGCTACGAAATCGCCGGAGAGTCCGGCACTCGTCGTATGTGGTCCACCTTCATCGTTCACCTCACCTCCGGCGGCTGGCGCATTGCGGCCATCCGAAACATGCTCCCGGCCCCCCGTTGAAACCTGGCGTGCACGGTGAGCGTTCAGCGAGCGTACAAACGGCCATCGGGCCGGCCTTTTGCCGGGAGTAGGACGTAGGGCCAGAAGCCCCCGCCTTCACCCGCCCGCCCGCGCGTTCACCTTCACTTGCTCCACGCTCTTGCACCCCGGAATCACCGCCGAGACCACCTCCCGCTCCAGGCACCACCGCAGCGCCCACTCCGCCATCGCCGTCCCTTCCGGCACCTCCGTCCCCCGCAACCGCTCCACCTCCTCCATCTGCGCCTCCAACTTCGCCCGCTCCACCGTCGAACGGAAATCCCCCGCCCCAAACTCCACACCCCGCGCATACTTTCCGCTCAAGAGGCCACTCGCCAGCGGCACCCGCGCCAGGACCCCCAGCCCATCGCGCTCCGCGTGCGGGAAATACATCTGTTCCGGACGCCGGTCCAACCGGTTATACACCACCTGCAACACCTCCGCCCCCACCCGCGCCGCCTCCCGCGCCTGCCGCTCGCTGCCCACCCCCAGTATCGAAATCCCCAGGTGCCCCACCTTCCCCAGCCGCTTCTGCTCCTCCAGCATCAGCCACAGTTCCTCGTTCTCAAACCAACCGTCGTTGCCCGAGTGAAACTGATACACATCCACCCGTTCCACCCCCAGCGCCTTCAGCGATAGCTCCAGTTGCTCCCGCACCCCCTCGACCGTGAAGTCCTCCGTCCGGTTCATGAACGAATGAAACTTGTGCCCGAACTTCGTCGCCACCACCCACCGGCCCCGCGCCCGCCGCCTCAGATAGTCCCCGATCAGCCGCTCCGACAGATGATCCCCGTAACACTCCGCCGTATCGATCAGATTGATCCCCAACTCCTCCGCTTCGTCCAACATGGCATCCACTTCCGCCTGCTGGAAGTCGTGGCCCCATTCCCCGCCCCATTGCCACGTCCCCACGCCCACCACCGACACATCCAGTCCCGTCCGCCCCAGTCTTCTGTATTGCACACCGCGATTCTATCGCCCCGCCCCCACCTCCGTCTCCATCAACCTCAGCGATCCCCTCCCACCACCCGCCTCCATCAGCAGGCGGGCGCTGGACCTCGACGCCCCCCACTCCCGCTTGAGCCCCCGCGCGTCAGCCGGGGGCACTAATCAAAAAA
>ERZ761609.705-NODE-705-length-36166-cov-45.843732_pt1 | contig 36166 bp, 29 predicted proteins | sample MGYA00511163_ERZ761609 | MGnify/ENA primary metagenome ERZ761609 (study PRJEB28899, sample SAMN02445070) | bioreactor sludge metagenome | biome: EBPR sludge | place: Australia: Brisbane, Thorneside Wastewater Treatment Plant | collected 2011-12-16 ...
CCACCGAGATCTACACTCTTTCCCTACACGACGCTCTTCCGATCTACCGGCGGCGGCGCGGGCGCGGGGGCGGGCGGAAACAAGGGTGGCGGTGGAGCACTTGCGAATAGTCCCGTCGCATCCGACCGGCCGGCGGTGTGCGCCGGTCCAGGCGTGGGAGGCTGGGGCGGCGGACCGAACTCGGGGGCGGGTCCCGAAGGCCGTCCAAACTGCATTGTGAAATCACCTGGCCCCTGGAACGGTTTTCCAGCCGGTGGTGGTGCTGGCGGAGCCGCCTTGCCCCGCTCCACATCCTCCAAGGGCAGTTGACTGGCGCCCAGTGGATTGCTGAAAAAGCTCTCGAACTCGCTATCGCTCACGCGGCTCGCTGGCGCCGTCGGCTGCGCCGGGATCCCGCCAACGGGAGGCGAAGATGGCGGCGCGACCGGCGGTCCAAACAAGTGAGAGAAATCGTCGGCCGGCGCCGGGGCAGGCGCGGGTGCGGCGGGCGTGGGGGGGGGAGCCACTGGCGCCTGTTCAAACATCTTTGTAAACTCGCCAGTTCCGGTCGTACTGCTGGGGACGGAGGGCGGGAGTGCTGGTGCCGCAGGAGGCGGGGCAGTTGCGAAGCCGCTGGTCTGAAACATTTTCGTGAACTCACCCGGCTCGCTGACTGGCCCCGGCTTGGGTGCGGGCGGCGCTGCCGCCGGCAACGGGGATGCCGCCGGTGTCCCCGTGGCCTGGAACATTCGCGTGAATTCGCCCGGCCCCTCTGACACAGGTCCAGTGGGCGGCACAGGAGTTGGCGTCGGACTCATTGGCACCCTACCAGTCTGAAACATCCGCGTAAATTCCCCCGGCTCACTTGCAGTTGGCGCGGGGGGCGGGGTTGGCGCCATGGGAGATGCCGGCGTGGCTGGTGCAGTTCCTCCTTGCTGAAACATTCGCGTGAACTCACCCGGCTCATTGGCGGGCGGTGACGCGGGAGCCTGAGCGGGTGGAGGCAGCGGAGGAGCGGCGGTCGGTGGCGGGACTGGCGCGCTCCCCTGCTGGAACATGCGCGTGAACTCGCCTGGTTGCTGGGCCGGAGCGGGCGGGCTGGCTGGCGCAGGAGGCGCAGTTGGTGGGGCTGACGCGGGCGGTGCTGCCGCGGGTATGCCCGCAGCCGCCTGCTCTGCGTTGAACAAAAGCGTGAACTCTCCCGGCTCGACCTGCGGCGCCGGCGACGCCGGTAGCGGCGGCAGCACCATCGGCGCGGGTTCGCCGGTCAGTTGACGGCTCCAGGTTTCCAGGTTTGTAAACCCGGCGATAACCGCCGTTACCGCATAGGGCGGTTCCGCGCTGGCCTGCACCTCCAGCAGTTGTCCTCCGGTCCGCGCCAAACCGTCCGCCTCCAGTTCCCGGAGCCGCGCCAGCAGGGGCGAGTCCGTGCTGCCTCCTCCCAAACTCCACAAGTGCAGCAGAACCTCGCGGTTCGTGGCCGTCTCACGAGCCAGAAACGATTTCGGCTCGCCGTTGTGGATCAACTTGATCAGTTCGTAGCGTTGATAGAAGCTCATGTGAGTAGCCACCCCTGAAATACCGTACTATGATAAGACTCGCTGGGCCAAGCCCGCGAGTGATCGAGGGGAAGGAAAGACGATGATGCTCTCCCGTGTTGTGTGGTCCGAAGGCATGCACCTCGGGCCGCATCACTTTCAGGTTCAGAATCGCTATTTCGAGAGTCTGGTCCATTTCACCTCCACCGCACTCGCCTTCGAACCATGGGGCCTTGCCGGGATTCAGGTCGATCATGACGCGCTCCGCAACGGCATATTCACCCTTGTCCACGCTCGTGGTCTTTTCCCGGACGGTCTCGCCTTTCTGATCCCTGAACTCGATCTGGCGCCCGAGCCCCGCCAATTGGGCGACATTTTCCCGCCCATGGACGACTACCTCGACATGCATCTGGGTGTCGCTCCACTCGACACCAAGGGCCCCAACTGCACCCCTACCGGTCGCCCCCCGAACGGCCTTCGTTATGCCGCTAGCGCAATCGACGTGCCTGACGAGATGACTGGCGCCGACGCTAAACGCCTCGAAGTCGGCCGCAAGAATCTTCAACTGCTCTCCGCCGCCGAAATCCGCGGCCGCCTCTCCATCCCCGTCGCCCGTGTCCGCCGCGAAAGCGCGAACCAATACGCCTTGGAGCAGGACTACATCCCCCCCGTGCTTCGTCTGCAGGCCAGCGAACGCCTCATGGTTTTGCTGCGCCGCATCGTGGACATGCTGGAAGAGCGCGCACGCCAGATGGTTCGTCCGAAGGACCTCGCTGCTGGCACCGCCGCCGGGTTCTCGGCCGAAGGCATCAGTAACGCGTGGTTTCTGCATTGCGTCAACGCCGCGATTTCGCCACTGCGTCATTTACTCACTCAACAGTCGGCACACCCCGAAGAACTGTTTGTCGAGATGTCCCGACTGGCGGGCTCTCTGTGCACCTTCGGTCTCGATTCGCACCCCTCCACCTTGCCGCGCTACCAGCACCTGAATCTGACGAAGGTCTTCAACGACCTCGACGCCCACATCCGCACGCATCTCGAACTCATCGTTCCCAGCAACTGTGTCCGTCTGCCGCTCAAGCGCGCTGCGGACTACTTCTGGGAAGCGCCCATTGCCGACCAGCGCGTGCTGGCCCATTCGCGCTGGATTCTCGCCCTCCGCTCGAAGATGGGCGAAGCCGAACTGCTTTCGGGCGCGCCCCGACTCGTGAAAGTCTGTTCGAAGGAGTTTCTGCCGAAACTCGTGAGTCGGGCTTTGCCGGGTCTCACGTTGAAACACCTGCCCGCACCCCCGCCCGCTGTCAGCCCCAGGGTCGATTACCAGTATTTCGGCATCGATCGCGCTGGTCCCTGCTGGGATCACATGGTGGCTACCCGCGAAGTGGCGGTCTATGTACCGGGCGAGATCCCGCAACCCGATATTGAACTCCTGGTTGTGCTGGAAAGCTGATCGTAGTAAACAACGGAAACACGGAGGAATCATATGGCGACTGCTGCCATCCCAGCCAGTACTGGAGGCGCCGGAGGGGGCCGGAGCGAAAACCTCGCCCTGGCTTTCCAGGAAATGCTCACCGCCGTCACCCGCCTGCGCGCCCATCGCCAGCAGGTCAACGATGCCGAACTGTTCCGCAACCAGGTCCGGCAGGCCATTCAGGCCGCCGACCAGGAAGCCAAGCGTCTCGGTTATGTCGAAGACGACATCAAACTTGCCATCTTCGCGGTGGTCGCCTTTCTCGATGAATCGATCCTCAATCTTCAGAATCCCGTCTTTGCCGACTGGGTGCGCAAACCGCTCCAGGAAGAACTCTTCGGCCGCCATACTGCGGGCGAGATCTTCTTCGACCAGCTCAAGCAGCTGCTCGGCCGCCGCGAGACCCCGGAACTCGCTGACGTTCTTGAGGTCTATCAACTCTGCCTCCTGCTGGGCTTCGTCGGCCGCTACAGCATCAGCGGGCGAGGCGAATTGCGCGCCATCATCGAAGCCGTGGGCGACAAGATCGCCCGCATCCGCCAGGCCCGCGAGGGCATTTCGCCGAACTGGCGTCTGCCCGAAGTCCACTTCCAGCAAGGCGGCGTCGATCCCTGGGTGAAGCGGCTCGCCTGGGCTGCCGGCGGATGCGGAGCCCTGATGCTGCTGCTCTATCTCGTCTACCTCGTTAGCTTGCGCTCGGGCCTATCCTCACTGGAAGCGCTCGCTTCGCCGCTGGTCCGTTAGGGAATCCGCCATGCCGAACATCATGTCTTACTTCGCCGTCGTGATGACGGCAGTCCTGTTTGCCACCGTCTCCTGGGTGGTCGTCGATCTGCTGGGCCTTAAGGGAGCCGTGGCCGCCATTGCGCGCATCTTCCTCATCGCGCTTGGCCTTGCCGGAGCTGGCGTCTTCATTTGGTGGCGGCGCAAGAAGCAGAAAGAGAAGGCTGGCGCCCTGCCCGCCGAACAGGACGATCTCGGTCCCCTCTTCCGCGATGCCGAACAGCGTCTGGCTGCTTCCCGGTTGGGCCGCGAAGGCCGCATCAGCACGCTGCCCGCCGTACTCGTGCTAGGCGACGCCGGGTCCGCCAAAACAAGCATCGTCATTAATGCTGGCGCCGATGCCGAGCTTCTTGGCGGCCATGTCTATCAGGACGGCTACATCATCCCCACCCGCTCGCTCAATCTGTGGTTCGCACGCGACACCGTTGTCGTCGAGGCAGGAGGCCGCCTGCTCACCGAGGCCACCAAATGGGGCGACTTGTTGAAGCGTCTCAAACCCGCCCAACTGCGCCAGATCGTCGGCCGGGGCCGCCAATCGCCTCGCGCGGCTATTGTCTGCGTGGATGCCGAAGGCTTCCTGCAGGCTGGATCGCAGGAGGCAATGACGCAGCTTGCCCGCCGTCTGAACGCCCGGCTCGGGGAGGTGTGCCGCGCCCTCGGCATTCAACTCCCCGTGTACGTCCTGTTTACCCGCTGCGACCGTATTCCCTTCTTCATGGACTTCGTCGCCAACCTCAGCGATGAAGAAGCGCGCCAAGTCGTCGGCGCCACGGTCCCCCTTGCACTCAATCAGCGCATCGGCACCTACGCCGAGGAGGAAACCCGGCGACTCACCTGGGCCTTCCACGAACTCTTCCTGGGCATGGCCGACCATCGCCCACCGCTGCTCAAGCGGGAACATCATGCCGAGCGGCTGCCCGGTGTCTACGAATTCCCTCGCGAATTCCGCAAGCTCCGCACCAGTGTGGTCCAGTTTCTCGTTGACCTCTGCCGCCCCTCCCAACTCCAGACCAGCCCCTACCTGCGCGGCTTCTATTTTTCAGGCGTCCGCCCTGTGGAGGTGCGCGAAGTTGTCCGCGCGCCGCGCCCGGAGCAACAGGCTGCCGCGCGTTCGGCCGAAGCCACGGGCATCTTCTCCCTGGGAGCTTCGGGCCCGCAGGCCGCCCAGCAACAGGCCTCCGTCCAGGTGCGCCGCGTGCCCCAATGGGTCTTCATCCAGAAGCTCTTCAACGAAGTGATCCTGGCCGATCAGATGGCCTTCCGCGCCAGTTCTCTGAGCGTCGGCGCCAACGTTGGCCGCCGCGCGCTGCTTAGCGCCGCTGCCGCCCTCGCCCTCATTCTCGCCACCGGCTTCACGGTTTCTTTCTTCAACAATCGGTCGCTCCAGCGCGGGGTCTCCGAAGCCGTCACTGGCATCGGTTCGGTTTCAAGCGAAGCCCAGGAGTTGCCTTCCGTGGAGACTCTTCGCCGCCTGGAAACCCTGCGCACCCGGGTGGAGCAGCTCATCCAATGGCAGCGCAACGGCGCGCCATGGTCTCTGCGTTGGGGCCTGTACTCGGGGAACGACTTGCTGCCGACGGCCCGCCGCCTGTACTTTGCACGCTTCCGCCAGGTCCTTCTCGGGCCCACCCAACAAGGTCTGGTCAACTGGTGCAGCAAACTGCCCGCCACCCCTGGACCTGAGGACGATTACGGATACACCTACGACTCGCTGAAAGCCTACTTGATCACCACCTCCCACCCTGACAAGAGCACGAAGCTATTCCTATCTCCCGTCCTGCTCTCCCGCTGGGCCGGTGACCGGAAAGTCGATGACGAACGCCGCAAACTCGCCGCCACCCAGTTCGACTTCTATGCCGAAGAACTCAAGCATGGCAACATGTTTAGCTCGGAGAATGACACTGCGGCCATCGAGCGAGCCCGCCGTTACCTTGCGCAGTTCACGGGCATTGAACGTATCTATCGCTTCATGATCGCCGAGGCGGGTCGTCAACACGCGTCGGTCAACTTCAACCGTCAGTTCCCCGGCTCGGCTCAGGTTATATCAAGCAATCGCGAGATCGCAGGAGCCTTCACAAAACAGGGTTACCCCTTCATGTTGGAAGCCATTAAGAACTGGGAGAAATACTTTGCCGGCGAGGAGTGGGTCCTCGGGCCGCAAAGCGCTGCCGCGCTAGACCGATCCAAGGTCGAACCCGAATTGCTCGCTCGCTACCGCGCCGACTTTCTCGGCAACTGGCGCGAGTATTTGAAGACCTCCACCGTCCTCCGCTACGCCAACGTCCAGGACGCCGCCAAGAAGCTGGGCATGATGTCCAACAACTCCAGCTACCTGCTCGGGCTCATCTGCCTCGCCAGTGAAAACACCGCCGCAGCCGACGTCGAGGAGTTGAAAGCTCCTTTTCAACCCGTCCAGCACGTCACCCCGCCTGGCTGCACCGACCAATACACAAGCCAGAACAACCAGCCGTACATCAACGCTCTGATCAGCCTCCAAACCGCCCTGGAATCCGTCCGCGGCGCCGATCCCAACGATCCCGCCGTCTCCATGACCCTCCAGAGCGCCTCCCAGGCAAAACTGGCCGCGCGCCAGCTTGCCAATGCCTTCCGGATCGACAAAGAGGGCCAGGTTGACCGCATGACCCAGAAGTTGCTGGAAGATCCCATCACCTACGTCGAGGGTCTGCTCGGCCGCCTCGCCCCAGCCCAGGTGAACCAGGGGGCCGGCCAAATGTGCGCCGACTTCGCCCCGCTCATGCGGAAGTATCCGTTCGATCCCAAGTCCCAGGTCGATGCCACCATCGCCGACATCAACGCCGTCTTCCAGCCCGGCTCCGGCAGCTTCTGGGCCTTCTATGAATCCACCCTGAAGCAACACCTGATCAAGCAGGGCGGCCGTTATGTCCCGAATCCCGCCTCCACTGGCATCCGGATCACCCCGCAGTTTCTCGGCTTCTTCACCCGCGCTGCCGCCTTCAGTGATGCGCTCTACAATAACGGCGCCCAGCAGGAGCCCTCGTTCGTGTACACACTGCGGACACTGCCCATGGACGTGATAGCCAGCTTGACACTCACCATTGACAGTACCCAGTTAAAATCCACCGGCAAGGGAGGCGCTCAAGCAACATTCAACTGGCCGGGACGCGGCCAGCAGCAGGCGCGCCTGTCCGCTACTCCGGGCGGCCGCGAGACAGACTGGCTTCAGTTCACCGGCCTCTGGGCCTCCTTCCGGCTCTTCGAGGATGCGGATCGCTGGCAGCGTTCCGGGAACGGCTTTTCCTTTGAAGTTACACAGCGTTCCGGACAATCCGGCCAACCTGTGACCGTCGATGGCAAGCCGGTAACGGTGCGTTTCGAACTCCAGATGGGCACCAGCGAACCCATCTTCCAAAAAGGCTATCTTTCCGGCCTGCGTTGTGTGAGTCAGGCCGCCCAATAATGTCGCTTGTTTGATTTGGGGCGGACGTGGTTGAGTCTGGCCCTTGACCTGCTAATGTTTTTGAACTAGAGTCAGTCGATGCGGACAAGCCCGCAAGATTGGTTCGAGGAGGATTCTCAATGGCTCGTGAGAGCGTTCACAAGAAATTGGACCGTGTCCGGTCGCCGCGCGTCCACGTCACCTACGATGTGGAAATCGGCGACGCCATCGAATTGAAAGAAATCCCGTTCGTCATGGGTGTGCTCGCCGACCTAAGCGGCAAACCCGAGGAGTCGCTGCCCCGCCTCAAGGAGCGCCGGTTTGTGGAAATCACCCCGGATAACTTCGACTCCGTACTCGCCAGCATGAAGCCCCGGGTGGCCTTCACCGTCGAGAACAAACTCTCCGACGACCCCAACGCCGGCAAGATCGGCGTGGACCTCCGCTTTTCCAGCATGGATGACTTCGAGCCCGAAAACGTCGCCCGCCAAGTCAAGCCTCTCCGCGATCTGCTCGACCTCCGCACCAAGCTTTCCGACCTTCGCGGCACCCTTCAGGGCAACGAGAAGCTGGAAAGCCTCCTGCAGGACGTGATGAACAGCACCGATTCCATGAATGCGCTGAAGAGCGAACTGGCCCAAGGCCAGAAGCCGGAAGGGGACGAGTAAGCCATGGCTAAAGGCAAACAGGAAGCAGCCGCCCAGCCCGCCGCCGCGGAGGCGATTGTCCAGCCCGTCGGTATTTTGGACCAGATTGTCGAGAAGGGCCGCCTGGCCCGTGACCCCCAGCAGCGCCAGTGGGGAAAGTCGCTGGTCAGCGAATTCGTCAACCAGATCCTCCAGGGCGAAATGACCGTGTCGCCCGACATCGAGGCGATGATCAACCAGCGCATCGCGCAAATCGATCATCTGCTGTCTCTGCAACTCAACACCATCCTCCACCACCCTGAATTCCAGCAGCTCGAAGCCACCTGGCGCGGTCTGCGCTACCTCATGGAGCAGAGTGAAACGGGCGTGATGTTGAAGATCAAGGTCCTCAACGTCTCCAAAAAGGAACTGCTTCGGGATCTCCAGCGCGTTCCCGAATTCGACCAGAGCCAGATGTTCAAGAAGGTCTACGAGGAGGAGTTCGGCGTCTTCGGCGGCGAGCCCTTCGCAGCCATGATCGGCGACTACTACTTCGGCAAAGGGCCGGAGGACGTCGAACTCCTCGAGCGCGTTTCCCAGGTGGCTGCCGCTGCGCACGCGCCCTTCATCGCCGGCACTTCCGCCGACATGTTCAACCTGGAGGAGTTCACCCAGCTCGATCAGCCCCGTGACATCGCCAAGGTCTTCGACACCAGCGAGTACGCCAAGTGGAAGGGCTTCCGCCAAACCGACGATAGCCGCTACGTCTGTCTCACCATGCCCCGCGTGTTGATGCGCGTTCCTTACGGCCGCAACAATAAGCCGGTGGACGCCTTCAACTACGAAGAGGACGTGGACAGCATGAGCCACGAGAAGTATCTCTGGAGCAATGCGGCCTTCGCGCTCGGCGCCCGCATGACCAATGCCTTCAGCCGCTACGGCTGGTGCGCCGCGATCCGCGGTGTCGAAGGCGGCGGCCTCGTGGACAGCCTCCCGGTCTATAACTTCACCACTGACGATGGCGATGTGACCATGAAGTGTCCCACCGAGACCATCATTACTGACCGCCGCGAGAAAGAGTTGGCCGACATGGGCTTCGCCCCTCTCGTCCACGCCAAGGGCACCGACTACGCGGCCTTCTTCAGCGTCCAGAGCTGCCAGAAGCCCAAGTTATACGACACGGAAGTGGCCAACGCCAATGCCCGGCTCTCGGCTCAACTTCCCTACATGATGGCGGTTTGCCGTTTCGCGCACTACCTCAAGTCAATGATGCGCGACAAGATCGGCAGCTTCGCGTCCCGCAAGGATACCGAAGCCTTCCTGAACCGCTGGATCTCCAATTACGTAACGCCGGACGACACGGCTTCCCATGCCACCAAGGCCAAGTTCCCGCTGCGCGAAGCGCGCGTGGAAGTGCTCGAAGTGCCGGGTAAGCCGGGCGCCTACCGCGCCGTTACGTTCTTGCGGCCCCACTTCCAGTTGGACGAACTCTCGGTCTCTCTGCGCCTCGTCGCCGAGCTGCCGAAGTCGGCCCGGAAGTAACTACAACAAACGGAGGGCGGGCCGTTCAGGCCCGGTCTGCAAATTGAGGAGGTAAAGTATGGCTTACGATTCGACTGGTGACCATTTTCTGAAAATCGAAGGCATCGAAGGTGAATGTCTTCGCACCGGCCTGGAGAACTGGATTGAAATTGAATCCTTCAATTTCGCTGCTTCCCAGACCGCAACCGGCGGCTTCGGGGGCGGCCAGACCGGCGCCGCACGTGTCTCCTTCCAGGACCTGAGCTTCTCGAAACGCATGGACAAGAGCTCGCCCAAGCTCATCCAGTCCATGTTCAAGGGCCAGGTTTTCGACAAGGCGACTGTCGTCTCCCGGCGCACTGGCCTCAAGGACGGCAAGCCCGTCCGTTACCTGGTCTGGGAACTCGAGCAGGTGCTCGTCTCCGGCCACTCGTTCGGCGGCAGCAGCTCGGGTGAAATCCCCAACGAGAGCGTCTCCCTCCGCTTCGAGGTCGAGAAGATGCACTACCGCGAAGTTGTTGACGGCCAGCCCCAGGGCCCCATCAGTGCGGGCTGGAACGCCAAGAAGAACATTGAGGCCTAAGCTCATTCAGGAGGAGAACGCATATGCCAGTCAATGCATTTCTGAAGTACGGTGACATCGAGGGTGAAACTCTCAACGAGCAGCACCCCAAACACATCGAAATCGAAAGCTTTTCCTGGAGCGGCATGCACACCGGTTCCATGGAATCCGGTGCCGGCTTGTCCGGCGGCAAGGCCCAGGTCGCGGACCTGACCCTCAGTAAGAAGATGGACAAGTCCAGCCCCAAGCTCCACCTCGCCTGCTGCACCGGCGACCCGGTCACCGAAGCGTATCTCGTCGTGGATCGCGCCGGTTCCAGCCCCACTACCTACCTCAAGATCACCCTCAACGATGCGGTGGTCAGCAGTTGGTCCGTCAGCGCCGGCGGCGACGGGCTGCCGATGGAACAACTGAGCCTCAGCTATACCAAAGTCACCATCGCCTACATCCCGGTGGACAAGGAAGGCAAGCCCCAGGGCGCCATCGAGGCCATCTACGATCTCAAGACCTCCGAGGCTGAAGGCTAACAAGGCTCGGGATCCATCATCATCATGCAAGCGCAGACCTTGTTCCGCGAGGGCAAGCTCAGCGAAGCAATCGCCTCGGCGGGGGCTCTCCTTCGGGAGAACCCCGCCGATTCGCGCCTTCGCACTTTCCTGTTTGAATTGCTCTGCTTCGCCGGCGATTTCGACCGCGCCGAGAAGCACCTGCACCTGCTGGGCACCGGCAGCGGCGACAAGGACCGCGAAGTCGGCGCTCTTCTCTACCACGCCGCGCTGCATGCCGAGCGCACTCGGACCGAGATGTTCGAGAAGAGCGAAACGCCCATTACCTCTCCCGCCAGTACCCCTGGCGGCGTGCTGAATGGCCAACCGTTCACCACCATCGAGGATGCCGACCCGCGTATCGGTCCCCGCCTGGAGATCTTCGCCGCCGGCAATTACCTCTGGCTCCCCTTCGAGCACATTGCCTCGATCAAGATGGAGCCGCCCCGCCGGCTGCGGGATCTGCTCTGGGCCCCCGTCGTCCTGCGCACCGGGCCGGACTTCAAAGGCATGGAATTGGGCGAAGTGCTGCTCCCGGCTCTCACGCCCCTCAGTTGCCGCCACCCCGACGAGGCTGTCCGCCTTGGTCGCGTGACGGTATGGGATGATCAAACCGAAGGCGATCCGGTGCCCTACGGGCAGAAAATTCTCCTGGTGGATGGGGAGGAATTCCCCATTCTCGAAATCCGTACCTTGACCATCGGCCCGCCGGAACACGGGGGGACCGATGCCGCTACCTGACAACATCCTCGACCCCATCCCCGGGGACAACCCCGCAGGGGTCGACCTGCGCTATCAGCCGGTTTACGACCAGATCAAGGAAGCGCGGCGCGAGGAGGACGACATCAGCCAAGGCGTGTGGCAGCGCGCCCGCAAGGTCGCCGACTGGCCGCTCGTCATCAAACTGGCCTCCAGCGCCATCGCCAAACAAAGCAAGGATCTCCAACTTGTTGCCTGGCTCACCGAGGCCCTCGTTTACCGCGAGGGCTTCGCCGGGCTCCGCGACGGCCTCCAACTCACCCACGACCTAATCGATCGCTTTTGGGATCAACTCTATCCCGAACTCGAAGACGGCGACAGTGAATTCCGCTCCGTGCCACTGGCCTACATTGTGAACAAGGTCGATGTCGCTCTGCGCAGAACTCCGCTTACGCCCGCCGGCGTCACCTGGTATGAGTACAAGGATTCTCTCACGCTGCCCACCGAAGCCGAGGCCGGCAGCGATTCCGCCAAGGCCCGTGCCCGCACCGAAGCCGAAAACGCCGGCAAGCTTCTGCCGGAGGACGTGGATAGCGCCCTGAAGCAAAGCCCCAAGGAAGCCCTCGACGAACTCGACGAGGACCTGCGTGCGAGCTCCGAAATTCTCGAACTCCTTGATGCGCTCTGTAACGATAAGTTTGGCGAGTACGCTCCCGCCTACGGCCCCCTCAAGGAGTGCATCGAGCAACTCACCAACACCGCACGGATCCTCCGGCAGCGCCGCGATCAACTCACTGGCGGCTCCAAGGCCGCTCCTGCCGCAACCCGGCGCACTCCCGCCGCCGAACCGGAACCGGCTCCTAAACCCAAGCCCTCCAGCGGCAGCTTCGATCCCTTCGGCGACGACGTATTTGATGAGGAGCCAGCTCCTGCCCCCGCCCCTCCCGCACCTGCCGCGGACCCCTTCGCCGACGACGCCCCAGCCCAAGCCGCACCCGCAACCGCTGTGGACCCATTCGCCGATGAATCCGCGCCCGCCTCCGCTGCCGCTGCCGCCAGCTTGTTCGACGACGAGCCCGCCGCCCCCGCTCCATCCGCTCCCAGCACCCAGCCCCGCGCCGCCGCCACCACGCTTTCCGCCGAGCCCGTGACCCCGGAAGACGCCGTCGCCCGCATCTGCGCTGCCGCACTGTGGCTCCGGCGCCAGGACCCAACCAACCCAGGCCCCTATCTTCTGCTTCGCGCTCTTCGCTGGGGTGAACTTCGCGCCTCCGGGGCCCAGCTCGAATGGTCTTTGCTCGAGGCCGCTCCCTCCGAACTCCGCCTCCGCCTCAAGCGCCTGGCTGCCGAAAGCCAGTGGGACGACCTGCTCGCCGCCTGCGAGGAAGCAATGGCCCTGCCTTGCGGCCGCGCTTGGCTGGATTTCCATCGCTATGAGTTCGAGGCCCTCGCCGCCCTCGGCGATGCTTACGCCCCTCTGCTCGGTGCGCTCCATCGGGAACTCCGCCAGATCCTCATTGAATACCCCGACCTCCCCGCCCAGTCCCTCACTGACGACACCCCCGCCGCAAACGCACAGACCCTCGCTTTTCTCCGCGACGAAGGCATCCTCGAAGGCACACCCCGCAAAGCCGCCGAACCCGCCCGCCGCGTTGCGACCCAGGAAGAGCTTCTTGAAGACGCCGTCAAGGCCGGAAAGTACGAAGTCGCTCTGGCTCTCGTCGCGCGCGCCATGCAGCAGGAAACCTCCGGCCGTGGCCGCTTCGAACGCAAAGTCCTCCAAGCCCGCCTGCTCATGGAAGCCGGACGCCGCGCCGTGGCCTACCCGATCCTCCGCGAACTCGCTTCTGAGATCTTCGAACGCCGTCTCGATGAATGGGAATCCGCCTCTCTCGTCGTCGATCCGCTCATTCTCCTCCACCGCTGTCTCGACGCCGAAGGCGGCGAATCTGAAGAACGCCAGAGGATCTATGAACTGATTTGCCGCCTTGACCCAGTCCGGGCGTTTGAACTGCACTAAGAGAGCATCGTGGCCGAGAATCGCAACCAGCCTGATATCCTCGCCCCCCTCCTTGACCGTCTCACTGACGAGGACCCCCGCATTCGCCAGGAGGCTTCGGTTCCTTACGCCCAGGCTGTCCGCCGCCTCCGCGCCTCCCTCCGCCGCGACCTCGAATGGCTGCTCAACACCCGTCGCACCATTGTTCAACCTCCGGAATGGTGCACGGAACTCCCCTATTCGCTCTTTCACTACGGTCTGCCCGACCTGACTGGCTACTCGATGAGCAATCCGCGCGACCGCGACCAGCTCGCCGTCATGATCGAAACCACCATCGCAACCTTCGAGCCACGCCTCATGGGTGTCACCGTTCTCATGACCGACACCAAGAGTGGCGCCCGCGTCGTCAAATTCCACATTGAAGGTCTCCTGCGCATCGAGCCTGGGCCCGAGCGCATCCAGTTCGATACCATCCTCGATCTGGCCAGCGGCAATTATAGCGTCGAGGGTGAATCCAATGCGCGATGAATTGCTGTTCTATTACGAAAGTGAATTGGCCTACATCCGCAAACTCGGTGTCGAATTTGCCAATAAATACCCCAAAGTCGCAAACCGGCTGCTGCTCGAGCCTAACCGCTGTGAGGATCCCCACGTCGAACGCCTTCTCGAGGCCTTCGCCTTCCTCGCTGCCCGGGTCCATCTCAAGCTGAACGACGAATTTCCCGAATTCACCCAGTCTCTCCTGACCGTCCTCTTTCCCCATTTCCTGCGCCCCGTCCCTTCCATGACCATCGCCGAGTTCCATCTGGACCCCAAGCAGGGCCAGATGGCCGCCGGCCTGAAGGTCCCTCGCCATTCCACTCTCCTCGCCCGCCCCGTCAACGGTTACCGCTGCCCATTCCGCACCACTTCCGACCTTGTCCTCTGGCCCATCGAAGTCGCCTCCGCCCAGTGGACCACTCCCGAACGGCTCGATCCTCCCATTAAGGCCCCGGATTGCGCCGGCGCCCTTCGGCTGCAGCTTCGCGTCCGCGGCGACCTCACCTTCTCCAACATCGGCCTGCCGCGCCTGCGCTTCTATCTGAACGGCGAACCCAGCCTCGTCTATCCGCTCTACGAGATGCTCGGCAACAACGTCCTGCGCATCCTCGTCCGCGACGCCGCTCCCAATTCCACGCTCCGGCCCATCCCCCTGCCGTCCGCTTCGCTCCGGCCCGTCGGCTTTGAAGACGACGAGGCCATGATTCCTTATTCCCGCCGCTCCTTTCAGGGCTATCGCCTGCTGCAGGAGTACTTCAGCTTCCCTGAGAAATTCCTGTTCTATGAATTGGGCGGACTCGAGGCACTCCAGGATTCCGGCTTCTCCAACCGCATCGAATTCCTGTTCCTGCTCGCTCCCAATGAACGCACCGACTGGGAACCAATCCTGCAGAACAACGTCAGCGCCCGCACCTTCCGCCTCAACGCCACCCCGGCCGTCAACCTCTTCCCTCAAACCTGCGACCCCATTCTGGTTGAAAACACCCGCCACGAGTACCCCGTCGTGCCGGATGTCCGTCGCGCGGACGTACTTGAAGTCTTCTCTGTTGAAGAAGTGGTCGCCACCAATCCCCGCAGCATGGAGACCGTTACCTTCGAGCCATTCTTCTCCTACCGCCATTCGGCCACGCGCCAGCAAAATTCTCTATTTTGGTCGGCCTCCCGCCGTCAGGACGCCTCCTGGCAGGGGCAGGGCACCGGCCTCTATCTCTCGTTGGTCGATCTCGAAGGACGCGGCCGGGCCCCCAGCCACGACACCATCACCGTCCGCTCTCTCTGCACGAACCGCGAACTTCCCTCCCGGCTCCAGATGGGCAACGAGGAAGGCGACTTCGAACTCGATGCCGCCCTACCCATCGCGCGCGTCGTTGCTCTCCGCAAACCCTCGCCTACCATCCGGCCCGTCCTGGGAACCGGCTCCTTCTGGCGCCTCATCTCTCATCTTTCGCTCAACTACCTTTCCCTCGTTGAAGACGGCAAGGAAGCGCTGCAGGAAATCCTCCGTCTCTATGCCCCGGCTGCTCCCGGTTCCACCGAGCGCCAGATCGACGGCATCATCGACGTCACCAGCCAGCGCCATTTCGCCCGTGTCGTGGACGAAGCAGGCATCTCCTTCGTTCGCGGCACCCGCGTCGAACTCACCCTCGACGAGGAGTTTTTCGTCGGCGCCAGCGCCTTCCTGTTCGGCGCCGTCATTGACCGCTTCCTGGGCGGATACGTCTCGCTCAACAGCTTTAGTCAGCTACAGGTCCGCACCAAACAAAGAAGGGAGGTTCTTCGCCGATGGCCAGTCCGAGCGGGCAAGACGATCCTTCTTTGAACCTGCAGGCAGGGGACGCGATTTCCGATCACGACCCCAACGCCCCCCAGGCCCTTCCGCCGCCCTACCTGCCCGAGCGCATGCGCGAGCGGCCCTACGCCTATCGTTTCTTTCAGCTCGTCCGCCTCCTTCAGGCCACCAACCCGGACCGCGACCCGGTTGGAGGCTTCGCCGATCCCGCCAGCGAGACCGCCCGCTTTTCCACCCACCAGACTCTGGGCTATCCCCCCAGCGAGGTCTCCCGGATCGAGACACCCCCGGACGGTCCCCCGCGTGTCGAAGTCAATTTCCTCGGCCTCACCGGCCCCGTCGGTGAACTGCCCGTCTTCTACACTGCCTACCTCATGGAGCGCCTCCGCTCCCGCGACCGCACGGCCGCCGACTTCTTCGACATCTTCAACCACCGCCTCGTCTCGCTGTTCTACCGCGCTTGGGAAAAACAGCGCTTTGCGGTTCGCCTTGAACGTGGTGACGACGCCGGCCTCCGCCAATACATGCTCGACGTCCTCGGTCTTGGCACCGATGGTCTGCAGGATCGCCAGGCCGTCGAGGATTCCGCGCTCATTTTCTATGCCGGTCTGCTCAACCAGCGCCCTCGCTCCGCTCAAGCGCTCGAAAATATCCTCGCCGACTATTTTGACGTGCCCGTCGAAATCATCCAGTTCGTCGGCGCCTGGCGCGGGCTCGACTCCTCCAGCCTTTGCGTGCTCGACGAGGACCCTGAACGCGGCGGTTTCTCCACTCAACTCGGGGTCGGCGCTGTCGCCGGCGATGAGGTTTGGGACCCTCAATCCACTGCCCGCATCCGCATCGGTCCTCTCCCCCTGCGCCGCTACCTCGAATTCCTGCCCTCCGGCGCTGCCTACCCGGCTCTCGGCGCGCTCGCCCGCCTTTTTGCTGGCCTGGAAATCGACTTTGAAGTTCAACTCGTGCTCCAGCGCGAGGACGCGCCCGGCGTCTGCCTCGGCGCGGAAGGTGACACAGCCCCTAAACTAGGTTGGGTCACCTGGGTAAAATCGGTCCCTCTGAATCGGGATCCAGACGAAACCGTGTATCGTTTGCAACAGGAGGAGCCATCACATGGCCGCTAATCTCAAGTCCCTGATCGGGAAGCTCAACCATACCGCGCGCCAGACGCTCGAGGCCGCCGCCAGCCTGTGCGTCGCCCGCACGCACTATAACGTCGAGATTGAACACTACCTGTTCCGCCTCCTCGACAATACGGACGACGACAGCGCCCGGATCTTCCGCCACTTCGGCATTGATCCCTCCCGGCTTCACGATGAAGTCAACCGGGCTCTCGAGAAAATGAAGCGTGGCAACGCCCGCACTCCTGCCTTCAGCCCCGATCTGCTCGAGATGTTCGCCGAGGCTTGGTCCATTGGCTCGCTCGACTATGGCGCCCGCTCCATCCGCACCGGCCACTGCATCCTCGCCCTCACCCAGAAGGCTGGACTCTGGCGCCTCGTCCGTGAAACCAGCCGAGAAATCGGACGCATCGTCCCCGATACCCTCAAGGCCGATTTCAACACCATCGTGGCTGGCTCCTCCGAAGACGATACCGGCGCCGAAGCCGTGCCCGAAGATACCGGCACCGGCGGCGTGCCCCGCATCAAAGCCACGGGCAAAACGGAAAACCTCGACCAGTTCACCGTTGACCTGACCGAACAGGCGCGTTCCGGCAAACTCGACCCCGTCCTTGGCCGCGACGCCGAAATTCGCCAGATCACCGACATCCTCATGCGCCGCCGCCAGAACAACCCCATCCTTACGGGTGAAGCCGGCGTCGGCAAAACCGCCGTCGTCGAAGGCTTCGCCCAGCGCGTCGCCGCTGGCGATGTCCCCCCGCCCCTGCGCGATGTCACCATCCGTTCGCTCGACCTTGCCCTCCTCCAGGCCGGAGCCAGCGTCAAGGGCGAATTCGAAAACCGCCTCAAGGGACTCATCGAGGAGGTTAAGTCCTCCCCTTCGCCCATCATCCTCTTCATCGACGAAGCCCACACCATGATCGGCGCCGGAGGCACGGCCGGACAGAACGACGCCGCCAACCTGCTCAAGCCCGCCCTCGCCCGCGGCGAACTCCGCACCATCGCCGCCACTACCTGGAGCGAATACAAGAAGTACTTCGAGAAGGACGCCGCTCTCGCGCGCCGCTTCCAAGTCGTTAAGGTAGAGGAGCCCAGCGAGGATGTCTGCCAGATCATGCTTCGCGGCGTCGTCAAGTCCCTTGAGAAACACCACCAGGTCCGGATCCTCGACGAAGCCGTGAACTCCGGTGTCCGCCTCTCCCACCGCTACCTCGCCGGCCGCCAGTTGCCCGACAAAGCTGTCAGCCTTCTCGACACCGCCTGCGCCCGCGTCGCCCTCGCCCAAACCGCCACTCCGCCCGCGATCGAGGACGCCACCCGTGAGATCGAGGACCTCAAAGTGCAGGCCTCGGTCCTTGAACGCGAAGCCGCCGCCGGCGGCGACCATGCCGAGCGCCTCGCCGCCATTGCCGCCCGCCGTTCCGCTGTCGAAACCAGCCTCTCCGAACTCACCGCCCGCTGGGAGAAGGAAAAATCCCTCGTCGAGGAGATCCGCAACCTCCGCGTCACCCTCGAGGAAGGGAAGGGAAGTGACGACGATCGCTCCCGCCTCGACACCATTAACCAGGAACTCTCCGCGCTCCAGGGCGAGACGCCTCTCATGCGCCCCTTCGTCGATCAACAGACCGTCAGCGAGGTCCTCGCCGCCTGGACCGGCATCCCGGTCGGCTCCATGATGAAGGACGAAATCGCCACCACGCTCAATCTCGGCAAGCTCATGGCCGAACGTGTCATTGGCCAGAACCACGCACTCGACGCCATCGCCCAACGCATCCAGACCGCCAAGGCCAGCCTCGACGACCCCAACCGCCCCATCGGCGTTTTCCTCCTCGTTGGGCCTTCGGGTGTCGGCAAAACAGAAACCGCGCTCACCCTCGCCGACCTCTTCTATGGCGGCGAGAAGAGCCTCATCACCATCAACATGTCCGAGTTCCAGGAAGCCCACACCGTCTCAACCCTCAAAGGCTCGCCTCCGGGCTACGTCGGCTACGGCGAAGGCGGCGTGCTCACGGAAGCGGTCCGCCGGCGGCCTTACTCCATCGTCCTCCTCGACGAAGTCGAAAAGGCCCACCCCGACGTGCTTGAGCTCTTCTACCAGGTCTTCGACAAGGGCATGATGGAGGACGGCGAAGGTCGCGAAATCGACTTCAAGAACACCATCATCCTGCTCACCTCCAACGCCGCCACCGACACGCTCATGAAGCTGGTCGCCGATCCCGAAACCGCCCCCTCGCCCGTCGGCCTCGTCAAGGCCATGAAGCCCGAACTCGACAAGGTCTTCAAACCCGCCTTCCTCGGCCGCACGGTGATCATCCCCTACTACCCCATCCGCGACGAAGCCATGAAACTCATCGTCCGCCTCAAGCTCAACAAGATCGTCAAGCGCATCCGCGAAAACCACAAGATCGCGCTCACATTCGACGACTCGCTCATCAACGAAGTCGCCAGCCGCTGTACCGAAGTCGAAAGCGGCGCGCGCAACGTCGACAACATTCTTACCAACACCCTGTTGCCCGACATCTCCCGCCAGGTCCTCACCGCCATGGCCGAAGGCAACAAACTTAAGTCCATTCACGTCGCCCCAGGCGAGGGCGGCCAGTTCGCTTACACCAGCGCCTGAACGGCGTTCAATCCGGAGGCTGGCTATGTCGTCTAATCCGATTCTGCAAACCGAACACCTTTTCTTCCTCGAAACCCCCCTGGGAGAAAACAAGCTGATCCCTCGGTCCTTTCGCGGGACCGAGGGCCTCAGCCAACTCTACCGCTATGAACTCGAAGTCATCAGCGTTGAGCCTGGGTTGCCCGTCCACACGCTCATCGGCCAGTTCGTCAAATTCAGAATCCTCCACGGCGACCTTAGCCAGTACCGCTACCTAAACGGCTTCGTCTCCGAAGTCGCCACCCTCGCCCCGGAAAAACGCCTCTTCGTTTACCGGATCGTGCTCGTCCCTTGGCTCTGGTACCTCACCCGCACCTCTGACTGCCGGATCGAACAGAACAAATCAGTCCAGCAGATCATCGAGGCCATGTTCCAGCGCTACGGCTACTCCGATTTCCGCTTCGAACTCGCCTCCAGCTATGGGGCCTGGGAATACTCCTCCCAGTATCGTGAAAGCGCGTTCAACTACTTCAGCCGTCTGCTCGAAATCGAAGGCATGTTCTACTTTTTCGAGCAGACGGCCGAACGCACTGTCCTCGTCATCGGCGACTCCCCCTCCACCAACGTTCCCTGCCCGGTGCAGTCGCGCTTCGCCATGGAACGTAGCTTCGGCTCCGGTTACCGCCGCGTCGAGGACACAATTCATACCTGGGTCGTTCAGCGCGAATTCCAACCCGGCAAGTACAGCCATCGCGACTACAACTTCGAGCGCCCCAAGGATAACCTCGAAGTCCAGACCCCTTCGGCCAGCAACCTCGGCAACAACAGCAAATTCGAGGTCTATGATTACCCCGGAGAGTATGAGGACACCACCGACGGCGACACTTGGGGCCGCGCCCGCATGCAGCAGGCCGAGTCCGAGGATATCCACATCATCGGCGGCAGCAACGGCCGAGCCCTCGCCGCCGGCTACCGCTTCGAACTCGTCGGCCACGACCGCCGCGACCAGAACACCACCTACCTCATCACTTCCCTCGTCCACGAAGGCCAGGAAATGGACCCGCTTTCGGACGACACCAAGCGAGCCGTCTATTACAAAAACGACTTCACCTGCATCCCCCACGCCAAGCCCTTCCGGGCTCCGCTGAAAACCCCCAAGCACCTCGTCAAGGGCCCGCAAACCGCAACCGTCGTTGGCCCCGCCGGCGCCGAGGTTTATCCCGACCAGTTTGGCCGCGTCAAAGTGCAGTTTCATTGGGACCGCCAGGGAAACAAAGACGAACAATCCTCCTGCTGGATCCGCGTCTCCCACCCCTGGGCCAGCGCCCGTTATGGAGCCATGTTCCTGCCCCGCATCGGCGACGAAGTCATCGTGGATTTCCTCGAAGGCGACCCCGACCGGCCCATCATCACCGGCCGCGTCTATAACGCCGATAACATGCCCCCTTATGTCCTTCCCGACAACATGAACTGGAGTGGCATCAAGTCACGGTCCACCCGGGGCGGCGGCGCCGACGACGCCAATGAACTCCGCTTCGAGGACACCAAGGGCCAGGAACTTTTCCTCATGCACGCCCAGAAGGACATGGAACTCACCGTCGAAAACGATCTCGAAGTCGAAGTCGGCCGCGACCACAGTCTCCACTTCAAGGGCAACAGCATCGAGAAGGTCGGCGGCAACGAAGACCGTGCCGTCGTCGGCAACCAAACCGCCAAAGTCGATGGCAATATGGAGACTAAGGTCGGCGGCGATGTCGTCATCAACGCCACTGGCAGCATCACCCTCTGCGGCATGGATATCTTCCTCGTCGCCCAGAACAAGATCGTCCTTCAGGCCAACGCTTCCGTTACCGTCGCCAACTCCGCCTCCTATGTGGACGTCGGTCCCGGCGGGGTCACCATCAGCGGCAGCCCCATGGTCTTCATCAACGGCGGCGGCTCCAAATCCGGCTCCGCTTCCGCCAAAACCCCAGCCGCCCCGAAGGCGCCCAAGCAACCTCAGCGCTTCAAAAACAGCTAGCCGCCTAACCTGTTAAAGTACGAAGACGGATTCGCATTTCTTTGCTGCAAAGCCATGCAACCATCGTCTTCCGGACAGTCCCGCTACGAACTTCGCGAAGTCCTCGGTCGCGGCGGCATGGGCGTGATCTATGTCGCCTGGGACCGCCTCATGCGCCGCGAGGTCGCCCTCAAAACCATCATCGACGTCACCAGCCCTGAGGCCGTCGAACTGTTCTACCGCGAATGGGGCGTCCAGGCCTCCATCACCCACCCCAACATTGTTGAAATCTACGACATCGGCGAAATGGAACAGGAAGGCGCCCGCCGCCCCTATTTCGTCATGCCCCTCCTTGAAGGCGCCACCCTCTCCGATCTCATCCGCTCCTCATCCACCCAACTCACCCTCGAACGCGTCGTCTCGATGATCGTGCAGGTCTGCCGCGGCCTCCAGGCCGCCCACGACCGCGACCTCATCCACCGGGATCTCAAGCCCTCCAACATCTTCGTCCTCCGCGACGATTCCGTCAAAATCCTCGACTTCGGCATCGCCCGCGCCGGCGGCTCCGCGCAAACCGCCGTCCGCGGCACTCTCTCCTACATGGCGCCCGAGTTGCTCCAGATGAAGCCCGCCAGCGTGGCCAGCGACATCTTCGCCGTCGGCGTCCTCGCCTACGAGGCTCTCACCGGCCGCCGCCCCTTCGACGGCGCCACCGACGAGGAAGTCTCCCGCGCCATCTCCCACGTCAACCCTCCCGCCATCTCCGAACTCAACCCCGCGGTCCCCATGAATGTCTCCCGGGCCGTCGCCAAGGCAATGGCAAAACAGTCCTGGCACCGGTATCCCTCCGCCCGGGAGTTTGGCGACACCCTCTATCGCGCTTTTCGCGGCGAATCCATCGACATTTTCGACCCCTCCCGCGTCCAGCCCCGCGTTGAACGCGCCAAACGCGCCTTCGAACAGGGTGAATACCCGATCGCCGCCGAGATCCTCGCAGAACTTGAAGCTGAGGGTTTCGTCGAACAGGAAGTCACCACTCTCCGCCGCCAGGTCGAACAGGCCCAGCGCCGCATCTCCGTCCGCGCCTTCCTCGATGGCGCCCGCCGCTTCAACGACGAGGAAGAATTCACCCTCGCCCTCCGCAAAGTCCAGGAAGCGCTCGACATCGATCCTGGCAATACCGACGCCCAGGCCCTCAAAGCCGACATCGAACGCCGCCGCCGCTCCCGCAAAATCGAGGAATGGGCCAAAATCGCCCGCCAGCACCTCGATAACAACGCATTCGATCACGCCCGCCAGGCCGTGAATTCTCTTCTTGAACTCCGCCCCAACGAGCCCCATGCCGTCGCCATGCTCGCCGAAATTCAGAGGAAAGAAGAGGAGTTTCAGAAAGCCAAGGAAGAGAAAACCCGCATCTTCTCCTCCGCCCGCGCCGCTTTTGAGCGCGGCGAAGTCACCACCGCGCTCACCCAGTTGGAACGCTGGATGGAGCTTGAACGCGCTGCCCCGGAATCCGGAAGCGAAAACCTCCTCTCCCGCCAGAGCTTCTACCGCCAGGTCCGCGGCGAACATGAAGCCATCCGCTCCGCCTACGACCAGGCCCGCCAGCACCTCGCCGAGAGCCGCTTCGACCAGGCTCTCGCCCTCTGCACCCAATTCCTCGCCAAGTACCCCGACCACGCCCTGTTTCAGGCCCTCCAGTTCGACATCCTCGAACGCAAGCGCCAGGACCTGTCCTCCTTCATCGCCGAAACCGACCGCCGTGCCGAAGCCGAGCCCGACCTCGAACGCCGCATCGCCATCCTCGAGCAGGCCGCCGCCCAGTACCCCGATGAGGACCACTTCCAGCGCGCGCTCCGGTTTACCCGCGACAAACGCACGCTTGTCGATTCCGTCGTCTCCAAGGCTCGCCTCTTCGAAGACGAAGGCCGCTTTTCCGAGGCGCATGACCAGTGGGAGATGCTCCAGGCCATCCACCCCGCCTACCCCGGCCTCGAATTCGAACTCGAACGCCTCCGTACCCGGCGCCAGTCCCAGGCCCGCCAGGAAGCCCGCTCACGCTGGATTACCGATATCGACCACCTCACCGAGAGCCGCGATTTCGCCCGCGCGCTCGCCGCCGCCCAGCAAGCCCTTCACGAATTCCCCGGCGACCCCGAGCTCGCCGAACTCCACCGGCAGGCCGAATCCGCTGCCAAGCAGGCCGCTCAGGCGCAAGATCTGGCCGACCAGGCTCAGCATGCCCGTGCCGCCGGCGACCACGAACGCGCCGTCAGCCTACTCCGAGAGGCGACCGAACTCAACCCCGCCAATCCCGACCTTCGCGCCGCCCTTGTCCAGGCTCTCGCTGACCAGGCCCGCGCGCTCTCCCAGCAGAATCCGTCCTCCGCCGAACCCGTCGTCGAACAACTCCTCGAACTCGATCCCTCCCACACACTCGGTCTGAATCTCCGCGCTCTCCGCGAAGATCAAGCCCGCGAAGAGTTCGTCTCCTGGTGCACCGCCCAGGCCCGCAAGCTTCAGTCCGCCGGTGACCTTGAAGGCGCCGCCACCATCGTCCGCCAGGGTCTCGAAAAACATCCGCGTGAGCCTCGTCTCGAACAACTCCTCGCCAACCTCGAACGAGTCCTCGGCGACCAGGCCCGCGCCGCCACCCGCGCGAAGGACATCGCCCTCCTGAACCGCTTCCTTGAAAAGGGCGAACTGGTGAAGCAGGAGAAGACCGCCGACCGGGTTCTCCGCTCCCTCGAGGAAATCGGCGGCCGCCACCCCAGCGATGCCGAAATTCAGAACCTCGTCCAGCGGGTCCGCTCCTCCTTCGGCACTGCCCATCCCTCGCCCCAGGCCCCCACTGACCTTCCTCCTCCGCCTCCCATCCCCACTGCCCCCGTCATCGAACCCGTGAAGCCCCAGGCGGATGCCCCGCCGCTTTTCGCTACCCAACCAATCGAAGCTGCGCCGCCACCACCCCCTCCGCCGCCTCCTGCTCCGAAGGCAAAGCCTGCCCCAAAACCGGTCCCCGGTTCCAGCCCCATCGATCGCTTCCTGCCCGCCGCGCTCGGTCAGAATCCCAAACTTCGCAATCTCATCCTCGCCGCCGGCGTGATGATCGTCCTGCTAGGAGTGGTGGCGATCCTCCGCCAGGCGTTCGCGCCCTCGGCCTCCACCGTCCCGGTCTCCATTTCCACCACCCCCTCCGGAGCCAGTATCCGGATCGCTGGCGAAAACAAAGGCCTCTCCGATCTCACCCTCCAACTCGCCCCCGGCGATTACCAGGCCGAAGCCCTGCTCGATGGCTACGAACCCGCCGCCACCCGGTTCACTGTCCGTCCCGGCGAACCTCTCAACCTCTCCCTCAACCTCACCAGTTGGCGGGCCTCATTCCGGCTTTACTCCGAGGCCGAGGACGGCAAAGCCACCTTCGGCGACCGCCCCCTCGCCACCGGTCCTTCCGGCGACATCCTCTACGACGGCTTCGCGGATGGCGATTACTTGTTGACCTACTCCTCCCGCGCCGGTGAGGTCTCCGCCAACTTGCGCTTCACCTCCGGCGCCCTCCCCTCGCTCGTCGCGCCACCCCAGGCCAAGAACTTCGTCCTCGTCCTTGTCCACCAGCGCGGCGACCGGGCCATCGTTTACTCGAATGTCCCTGGCGCCCGTGCCGGGCTCGACGGCGCTCCCGCCGAACCCATCCCCATCGAGGGCCGTGAGTTCTCCCAACTCTCGCCCGGCGACCATCGCCTTGTCATTGAAGAGGAGAAGATGGTCCGGACCATCACCCTCTCCTCGGGCGGCGGCCCCGCCGTCAACGCCTACATCTTCGCCCCCGCTGCTCCTGACCGCGGCACTCTCCTCCTCGTCGCGGGCGTCGATGGCGCTCAGGTCACCATCAACAATCGCCGCCACTGGCAGCTCACTCGCAACGGCCAACTCCGCATCGCCAGCCTCGCCCCCGGCAACTACGAAATCCGCGTCTCCCGCGATGGCTATGAGACTTCCTCCGCTCAGCGCATCGAAATTAAGCCCGGCGAGGAAACCCGACTCGCCCTCGAACTCAAGCCCGTCGCCCGCATGGCCACGCTCTCCCTCTCGGGCCAGCCGGGCACACAAGTTCTCATTGACGGGAATCTGATCGGTGAAATCGATTCCTCCGGCGCCTACTCCACCCCCGTTACCCCCGGTGCCCATACCCTCGAACTCCGCCGCGGCGCCGCCCGTTCCCGGCCTGTCGAACTCACCTTCCGCGCCGGCGAGACCCTTTCTCCCCCCGCCGCCGAACTCGCTCTCGTCCAACCCGATGGCACGGTCCGTTTCGACCCCTCTCCCGCCGATGCCACCCTCCTCATCCGCCGCCAGGGCGAGCCCGAATCCGCCGGCCGCCGTGTCACCGGCAATTCCATAACCCTCGCCGAAGGCTCCTATGCCGTCGTCGGCTCCGCCCCTGGCCATACTTCTTCTCAGGTCATCTTTGCCGTTCAGCCCGGCGCCACCGTCACCGTTCCCATCCGCCTCGCCGCCGCCGCCACGAAAGCCCCTCCCAAGGCCGCTCCCACTGGTCTCGGCATGGCCGACTTCGACGAGCCCAACGAATGGGACAACCAGGAGGGCTGGTGGGTTCGCCGCGGTGGTAACTACGCCACCTTCGGCCGCACCCCTGTCAGCGGCACGTTCTCTTTCACCATCCAACTCCGCCGCGGCAAGCGCCTCCAGTGGTTCGCCAACTACCGTGATGCCCGCAATCACCTCCTCTTCCGCATCGACCGCAAGTCTTTCTACCGGCTCTCCGTCGTGAATGGCCGTACCACCGAACTCGAAAAAGTGGACCACGGCCTCGAAGGCGCCAACACATTCACTTTCCGCGTCTCCATCGCACCCTCCGGCGTCACCCACCAACTGAACCGTCGCGGCGAATGGGTCACCCTCGACGATTGGACTAATCCGCCCGGTGACCCCACCGGCGGCAAGTTCGGCTTCTACATCCCCGGCGGCAAATTCCTCACCGGCTCCGATGAGTACGCCCTCCGCGACTTCCAGTACAGCCCCGGTACCCGCTAACCCTCCACCATGAAGCCCACCGAGCGCCTCGAAGTCCCCTCCACGCCCCGACTGATCGAGGCGCTCCGCGCCGCCATCGCCCGCCTCGATCCCCAGGTCGTCATCGAATCCGGCACCTATCTCGGCACCGGCACCACCCGTGTCCTTCTCACCGCGCTCGCGGCCCACCCCCTCCGCCGCTTCGTCTCGCTCGATGTCTCTCGCGCCCTCCAGGCCCAGGCCCGCCAGAACCTCGCTGACGCCCCCCACATCGAACTCCTCTGGGGCATGAGCGTCCGCCGCCAGCACGCCATCGACTTCGTTCGTACCGACCCTCTGCTCCGCAATCTCGACCCCTCCCTCGACATCTTCATCGACTTCCTCCCCGACCCCGCCGCCGGCTACCTCACCGAACTCGAAGGCTCCCTCGGTGGCGACCCCTCTCTCCTTGCTCCCGACGCCCTCTTTGAATCCCTCCTCCCCGCCCACCGCCTCCACCGCCCCCTCGTCTGCCTCGATTCCGCGGGAGGCATCGGGTTCCTCGAATTCCAGGAGACCATCCGCCTGCTCTCGCCCCACCCCTTCGGTCTCTTCCTCGACGACATCAACCACCTCAAACATTACCGAAGCAAGCTCCGCATCGAATCCGACCCCGCCTTCACCATCATCGACACCTGCTGGGACGAAGGCTGGCTCGTCGCTCTGGCCTTCCTATAACCACCCTCGGACTTTTCTTGCCATCTTTGTAAACCTACCCGCGCCCGCCGCCCATCTCTTCAACAACGCGGCTCAACATCAAGCCGCGCCCACACTGTTTCAGAGGAGATCACACATGAACAAACGCAGCTTCCTGCTTTCCCTGGCCGCCCTCCTGGTGGCCCTCATCGCCGCCCCACTGTCCCTGTCCGCCCAGGAGACCTTCGGGATCACGGTCTATCACGGCATCAATGGCCGCTCTCTGGGTCTCGAGAAGGAACTCCCCGTCACCGCCGTCGTCATGAAGGACGGTTCTCTGCTCGCTGAGGTGGACCTCGAATTCAAGGAAACCTTCGCCGCCAACCTGCCCGCCGGCCTTTATGAAATCAAGGTGAAGCTCAAGGGCACCGGCACCTTCATCGACTCCATGGCCGTTGGCCCCGTCCAGATCCCCGCCGGTGTCGATGTCTTCCTCCGCGCCCGTCTGTCCGCCAGGAAGACCCCCATCCTCGACGTTACCGTGAACTAACACCCCAAGAGGACGGCCACCCGGCCGTCCCCCTGCGTCTCCTCCGCATTCCTATGGCATCTTCGCCACGATCTTCTCGAACTCATCCACCGTAAACGCCCGCAAGATCGTCGTCCTCACATTACCCATCGACGCCAGCGCCAACTGGAAAGCAACTCCAACCTCCTCCGATGGGGCTTCGCCAACGGAGATGTAGTCGTACTCCCCACACGTCACCCAGAAGCCGTGCACCTTGATGCCCAGCCCTTCCGCCCTCTTGATTCCTTCCCGTATCCTCTCCGGAGCGTGCTTCAGGTCCCGAATCCCTTGGTCCGTCAGCTTATACAAAACAACGTGAATTGCCATTTCCCAATCCTCCGTGGCGGATTATGAACCGCTCCCGCCCCCGTTGAAACCCATCTTCAATCCTGCCCACTCCACTCCAGCTTCCCGCCCCAAACCCGCCAATCCTCAGCTATACTCATAAACTCAGTCCACCTGGAATCGGAGGAGGATTCCCCGTGTTCATCTACAAAACCATCGGCGGCGGGTGCGAAAAGTCCCACGCACCCAAGGCTCAGGGCAGCGCGCCTGCCCCCGCCCCGTCCGCCACCGGCGCGATCACCATTCTGAATTCCGTCGGCAACCGCGGCCGCAATGACCGCAACGACGTCACCACCATCCAGTCCGCGCTCGTTCGCATCGGACCCGCCCAGGGCGGCCAGGGCCCGCTCTTTGAAGTCGATGGCAGTTGCGGACCCAAATCCATCAACGCCATCCAGCGATTCCAGCTCAAGCACTTCGGCTGGAGCGGCGCCGACGGGCTCGTCGAACCCGGCCGCCAAACCATCCAGAAGATGAACCAGTTCCTCGGCAGCGCCGCTCCCGCCAAGGTCCTCCAGCAGAGCAACGGCGGCGGAGCGCTCACTCAGGACGAACTGCGCGCCTCCATCGACCTCGCCCAACGCTGGATCCTGGCCGCCCAGGCGAATGTCATCGCCGCTATGCCCCTGCTCGAATCCTCCGGGCACTCCGGCGGCCTCCAGGTCTTCAGCCGCGAAGCCCGCATGAAAATGCTCAACAAGCATTTCCAGATCGACGGCCACGGCATCCCCAAACAACGCGTTCAGTTCATCCTCAAGACCTTCGACCGCATGCGCCAGGTCTTCCAGCGGCCCGCCGGCATGTGGGGCGAATCCGCCTTCGAACCCGATCCCCTCAACACTCCCAAGGTCGCCGCCTACACCTGGTGGGGCGGCTTCTACAAAGGCGGCCAGTCCCGCAACGAAGCCGGGCACAAAATCCGCCTCGACACCATCTACCTCTGCCCCGACTTGAAAAAGCTCTCCGGGGATATCAAGGCCTTTGTCGTCATCCACGAACTCGCCCACTTCGTCGGCCACCCGGAATACATTGACGACCACGCCTACAACTTCCAGGGCAAGGGCGCAAAAATCAAAGGCCTCACCCCTCAACTCCGCATGCTGAACGCGGAATCCTACGCCAACTTTGCCTTTGAATCCGCCCGCGGCCAGGATCCGCCCTCCTTCTGAGAATTGCCACGCCCGGCCTTTCCAAATTGAGGCTTGACTTCCGCAATTCCCGCCCTATCATCGGAAATCAGGAATGCGCCGCGCAAAGCAACGCTGCCGGCCCAATTCCATCGGCCCCGGCGGCGCGGCGCGAAGGAGTGTCCGCATGACCGCCCAGGAACTCAAGTTAGACTACTTCAAGCTCTACGACGTCGAGAATCTCCTTGTGAAATTCCGCGTCACCCTGAAAGGACAATTCGACCAGGAACCCGTTCCGGCCCAACTGCCCGTCCTCGACCTCTTCGCCAATCCAGTCTCCAAAAATGGCGAAAAGCTCTTTGACCGGGCCGCTCACTTCACCTTTTACCGGATCTTTCAGGAAAAACCTGAACCCCTCCGCGCCGTCCGCTACGCCAACCAGTTCGGCGAAGCCGAAATCCGCATCGCCAATGCCTTCGGCCTCCTCGTTCCGGCCAGGAAACGCGAATCCGGCCTTGAACTGTCGAAGCTACTCTCCCATTACAAAGTCTATTGGGTCGCCGAACCCGGCAAGCCGGTCGATAAGACCGTCAAACTGCGCGACCAGTTCCGCGCCGAGGAAGCCACCGTCTTTACCCCTATCTTCTTCGCCGTGCCGGTCGAAAAGCGCGTCGCCCGCCGCACCTTCCCCATCATCAACGAGCGCGCCCACTTGGTCATCTACCGCATCACCCCCAAAGCGATCGCGAAGAAGATCTCGGTCAGGGACCAGTTCAAGGAATACCCCCTCACCGTCGTCCGCAGCCTCTTCCTTGCTGTGCCCAGCCTCAAGACTAAATGGAAGGCAGGCTGAACCGCCCGCTCTATAGCGCTCTCACGTCCACCGTGTAGCGCAGCGTATTCACCACGCCGCGCCGCTGAAACTGCGGCCACAACCGGTACATCCCCGGCCGCGGAAACACTGCATTGAACTGCATCCGCGCCCCGCCATCCGCGATAAACGGGTGCGTGTGGATCAGATCGATCAAATCCGCGCTCGCCGCCAGCAGGTGGCCCCACGCCGCCAGGTACTGCTCCAGTCCGTCCGCCGGCGCAATCTCGAAGTGAAGTTGGGTAGGCAGTCCCGCCAGCGGCCTCTCCGGCACAGTCCAGAACCGCGCCTCCAGATTCTCTCCCCTCGCAACGCCCGTCTCCGCCTTGAGCGCCGGCGTTTCAAACCCCCGCAATTCCGCCCCCGCGCTGAAGATCGTCTTCACCGCCAGTTGCGGCGTCCCGCCCGCCGGATAGAAATCCCCCAGCAGCCGGTAAAAGCCCGCCTTCGGCAGCGAAGTCTCAAACACGAACGATCCATCCCCCTGCGGTTCCGGATGCTCGTGCATGAAGAACTCCAGATCGCCGCTCACCACGAACAGGTGAAACAGCATCTCGTGCATCTCGACGAACTCCCTCACCCGCGCCCCCGTATCCGGGTCCAGCACCTCAAACCGCATCCGGATCCGCTCACCCGCGCGCCAGTTCCGCGGCGTCATCTCCACCCGTAGCGGATACTCCCGCGGCGCTGGCAGCCCCGCCACCAGCTTCATCTTGCATCGCGGACAAATCCCCGGCGCCTTCTCGCGCACGTCCGGATCCATCGGACACACCCACATCACCTCGGGCTCCTGCCCCCGCCCCGCGCTCAGACCCGCGAACAGCGCCAGCGCATCCCGCCGCCGCATCCCGCGCCTCACGGGTTGAACGGCCAGACGCTCGTCTCCAGAAATCCTCCATCGACGGCGATCACTTGGCCCGTAATGTAGTCCGCGCCCGCGCCCGCCAGAAACACCGCCAGCGGCGCAACATCCTCCACCGAACCCATCCGCGGGTTCGCCTGGCTCGCCTTCAGCCATTCCAGCATCGGCCCCGCGCTCCACATGTCGCGGTTCAGATCGGTCAGGATGAAGCCCGGCGCAATGCAGTTCACCTGGATACTATGCCGGCCCCATTCCGCCGCCAGCGCCCGCGTCAGCCCCGCCAGCGCCGCCTTCGTGATCGTATAGACCGACACAAACGGTAACCCCGTCACCGAAGTCAGACTCCCGATGTGGATCACCTTCCCGCCCGCGCCCCGCTCAATCATCTTCCGCCCGATCGCCTGCGTCAGTTCCACAATCCCATGCAGGTTCGTCTCCAGCAGCCGGTCATACTCCTCGCGCGAGTAATCCTCAAACTTCTTCCGCTGGTTGATCCCCGCCACGTTCACCAGAATGTCCACCGCCGGCAGCCCCGCCACCAGCGCCTCGCGCGACTCCCGGCTCGCCACGTCCAGCGCCCGCGCTTCCGCCTCGCACCCCTCGGCCTTCAATCCCTCGGCCACTTTCGCCAGCGCCTCCATATTCCGCGACGCCAGAATCGTCCGCGCCCCCGCCCGCGCCAGCGCCTCCGCGATCGCCTGCCCGATGCCCCGGCTCGCTCCGGCCACCAGCGCCGTCTTCCCGGCCAATGAAAATGGGTGCTGCGTCGTCATTTCCCCTCAGGCTAGCATGGTGAGCATGAAGCGCTATTCCATTGCCCTGCTCCCTGGTGACGGCATCGGCCACGAAGTCATCCCCGCCGCCCGCCGCGTCCTCGAAAAGGCCGCCGCCGCCGCGGAGGTCGCTCTCGACTTCACCATCTTCGAGTGGGGTTCGGAATACTACTTCCGCCATGGCGTCATGATGCCCCCCGACGCCCTCCCCCGCCTCCGCCAACACCAGGCCATCCTCCTCGGCGCCGTCGGCCACCCCGATATCCCCGACCACATCACCCTCAATGGACTCCTGCTGCCCATCCGCCGCGGCTTCGACCTCTACGCCAACGTCCGCCCCGCCTTCCTCTACGAAGGTGTCGAGTGTCCTCTCAAAGGCTACGAACCCGGCTCGATCAATCTCGTCGTCGTCCGCGAAAACACCGAGGGCGAATACGCCCAGGCGGGCGGCTTTGTCCACCACCACTTCCCCGCCGAGGTCGCCGTTCAGACCTCCGTCTTCACCCGCCACGGCATCGAACGCATCGTGCGCTTCGCCTTCGACCTCGCCCGCCACCGCAACCACCTCAAGCGCGTCACCTCCATCACCAAATCCAACGCCCAGGGCTTCTCCATGGTCCTCTGGGATCGCGTCTTCCGCGAAGTCGCCGCCGATTACCCCGACATCCAGACCGAATCCCTCCTCGTGGACGCCGCCGCCATGAACTTCGTCCGCCGCCCCTCCACCTTCGACGTCGTCGTCGCCTCCAACCTATTTGGCGACATCCTCAGTGACCTCTCCGCCATCGTCACCGGCTCCATCGGCCTTGCCCCCAGCGCCAACCTCGACCCCACCCGCCATTCGCCTTCCCTCTTTGAACCCGTCCACGGCTCCGCCCCCGACATCGCCGGCCAGGGCGTCGCCAATCCTCTCGCCACCGTCCTCGCCGCCGCCATGATGATGGAGCATCTCGGTGAAGCCTCCATCGCCGCCGCGCTTGAATCCGCCGTGGGCCGCGTCCTCGCTGCCCGCCAGGCCCTCACCCCCGATCTCGGCGGCCAGGCCCGCACGGCTGATACCTTAGAGGCCCTCCTCGCTTCCCTCTGATCTTTCGCTCAACTTTCCACCACCTCCGCCGATGAGCCACTTGGAACCGGGAGGAACCAGGTACTCATGCCCATTGACGTTCTCATTGTTGATGATTCCGCGGCGATCCGGAAGATCTTGCAGCGGGTTCTCTTGCAGGCCGAAGTGCCCCTCGGCCAGGTGGTCGAGGCTGGCGACGGCGTCGAAGCTCTCGAGCGCCTGAAAGAGACCAAGGTCGGGCTGATCCTGTCCGACATCAACATGCCCAACATGGACGGCCTTGCCCTGCTCAGCGCCGTCAAAGCCGACGATGCCCTCAAACCCATTCCCTTCATCATGGTCACTACCGAAGGCGGCAGCTCCAAGGTGATGGAGGCCGTCAATCTTGGCGCCATTGGCTACGTCAAAAAGCCCTTCACCGCTGAACAAATCAAGGACAAGCTGGCGGGCATCATTTAGCGACAACCCCGCCCGCCCCCTTTGGAGCGCATTCTATGACCCACGAAAAGCTTTCGGAAATGATCCAACAGGCCACCCACGATGTCTTTTCCACCATGCTCGGCATCGAAGTGGAGAACGGCGAACCCTTCATCGATGAAGCGGCTCCATCTCCGGCCGAGGGCCTGCTCGCCCTTGTCGGCCTCGCCGGCGGATGGGCCGGCACCGGTACCATCGCCTGTTCCTCCTCGCTGGCCCGCCACCTCTCCTCGCAACTGCTCATGCAGGACTTCCAGCACGTGGACGAAGAAGTCCTCGACGCCATGGCCGAAGTCGCCAACATGATCATCGGCAACGTCAAGACCCTCATCGAGGACGAGATCGGTCCCATGGGCCTCTCCATCCCCACCGTCATCTACGGCCGCAACTTCACTGCCCGCAGCGTCGCCCGCAGCCAGTGGACTGTCGTTCCGTTCCGGTGTGGCGAGGAGACCCTCCACGTCCACATGTGCCTGGTCCCCAGCAAGGAAACCAGTGTCACCCATCGCCACTCGGCCGTTCTTTCGCTCGATAACTCCTGAGGCGCCCATGGGCGAACCAACCTCAGCTCAGTACCTCGTTGTCCGTCTCGCAGGCCGCGAGTTTGCCATCCATGCCACCCGGGTCCACGGCATGATGCAAGTTCGCGGCCTCGACCTCCGCCCTTGCCCCACACGCGGCAACCACGCCTGGTCCGCCCGCGTCCAGGGCCGCGAACTCCCAGTCCTTGCACCCCACGGCCTCCTCCGCCTCCGCCGCCGCCCCGTCTCTGCCCGCTCCGCCCTCGTCCTCATCGGCGCCGACGGCCTCGGCCCCGATTACGCCATCCTCGCCGATTCCATCTCCCGTATGGAACGCATCCCCGCCCACCTCATCCGCCTCGACGCTCCCAACGAATTCGCCACCGCGCAAATTCGTATCGGCGATAAATGGCGTGATGTCCTCGACCTGGACAAACTCGCCGCCGCTTGACCCCCTCCTTTCCAATTCGGACCTGTCAGTGTGATAAGCTGAGATTTGTCTGAGCGCCAGCGATGCCGGCTCGTGTGAGTGAGGCGTTTGTCCTCCGCACCTATCCCTTCCAGGAAGGCGACCTGATCGTCAGCTTTTTCACCAGGGACCAGGGGCGGCTGAGGGGCGTCGCCAAACGGGCCCGGCGTCCGAAAAGCCCGTTCGGTTCCGCGCTGGAGAGAATGTCCGAAGTGCGGATCAGCTTCTACCAGAAAGAAACCCTCGAACTGGTCAGAGTTGATTCGGCCGAACTGGTCCAGTCGCAGTTCGCACTGGCCAATTGCTACGAGGCAGGCGTGGCGCTCGACTTGATTGCGGAGGTTTCCGACCAATTGTTGCCACCCGCCGAGCCCAATGAGCGCTTCTACCGGCTCATCGCCGCCGTCCTCGCCGACCTGCGCGAGTCCCGCGCCGCCGGCATCTGGCGCGCCGTCACCTACTTCTCCTATTGGGCCGTCCGCCTCTCCGGCTTCCTCCCCACTCTCCGCCTCGTCCCCGAATCCCAGTCCCTGGCCGGCGCCATCTCCACCACCCCCATCGCCGCCCTCGGCCCCCGCGATTGGTCCCGCGATACCGCCGCCGACCTTCGCCGCCAGCTCTTCCGCGAAATCGAACTCCACCTCGAACGCCGTCTCGTTTCGCTCCCCCTCATGGAGGCTCTGTGAGAGAACCTCAGCTCGACACTTACCAGGAAACTATCTTTAAACTGAAATCCTTCTGGGCCAGCCGCGGCTGCGTCATCCAGGAACCCTACGACGTCGAAGTCGGCGCCGGCACCATGTGCCCGGAAACCTTCCTCCGCGTCCTCGGCCCTGATCCTTATCACGTCGCCTACGTCCAGCCCAGCCGCCGCCCCGCCGACGGCCGCTACGGCGAGAACCCCAACCGCCTCTACAAACACTCCCAGCTCCAGGTCATCCTCAAGCCCGCACCCGCCGATGTCATGGACCTCTACCTCGACTCGCTCGAAGCCATCGGCATCCGCCTCAAGGAACATGACCTCAAGTTCGAAGAGGACAACTGGGAATCCCCCACCCTCGGCGCCTGGGGCATCGGCTGGCAGGTCATGCTCGACGGCCTCGAAATCACCCAGTTCACCTACTTCCAGCAGTGCGGCGGCGTCGATCTCGAACTCGTCCCCGCCGAACTCACCTACGGCCTCGAACGCCTCGTCGCCTTCCTCCAGGACCGCAAATCCGTGTACGACATCCAGTGGAGCGCCGCCAATACCTATAACCAGGTCCGCTTCCTCGAGGAACAGCAGTTCTCCGTTTATAACTTCGAAATGGCCGACGTCCAGATGCTCTGGAAACTCCTCGACCTCCACGAAGCCGAAGCCCAGCGCCTCATCGACGCCTACCCCGATTCCCCCGAAAAACACCGCTTCCCTCTCCTCGCCGCCTACGACCACGTGCTCAAGTGCTCCCATAACTTCAACCTCCTCGACTCCCGCGGCGCCATCAGCGTCACCGAACGCGTCGGCGTCATCGCCCGCGTCCGCAAACTCGCCGTCGGCGTCGCCCAGGCTTGGGTTGACCAGCAGCGTCTCCTCCGCGGGGAGGTGACCGCATGATCCGCCAGGGCCAGCTCCTGTTTGAAATCGGCGTCGAGGAAATCCCCCACTGGATGATCGCCCCCGCGCTCGCCGAAATCGACCGCCTCTTCCGCGCCCTCCTCGAGGAACACCGCCTCAAAGCCACCGGCATCCAGGTTGACGGCACCCCCCGCCGCCTCGTCCTGCGCGCGATGAACCTGCCTACCCGCCAGCCCGACCGCGAAGAACTCATCATGGGCCCCCCCAAAGCCGCCGGCGAAGGCGCGGCCACCGGTTTCGCCCGGAAGAACGGCGTCACCCCCGAACAGCTCACCATCGAATCCACGCCCAAGGGCGACTACTTCGCCCTCCGCCGCAAAGTCGAAGGCCGTCCCACCCGCGACATCCTCGCCGAAGCCCTCCCACGCCTCATCGCCTCCATCCCCTGGCCCAAAACCATGTATTGGACCGGCAAGGACGGCGTCCGCTTCATCCGCCCCATCCGCTGGATTGTCGCCCTCCTCGTCGATCGCGTCATCCCCTTCGAATTCGGCGGAGTCGCCGCCGGCGCCATCTCCCGCGGCCACATGAGATCGGAAGAGCACACGTCTGAACTCCAGTCACTGACCAATCTCGT
>ERZ761609.706-NODE-706-length-36149-cov-56.096637_pt1 | contig 36149 bp, 22 predicted proteins | sample MGYA00511163_ERZ761609 | MGnify/ENA primary metagenome ERZ761609 (study PRJEB28899, sample SAMN02445070) | bioreactor sludge metagenome | biome: EBPR sludge | place: Australia: Brisbane, Thorneside Wastewater Treatment Plant | collected 2011-12-16 ...
ACTGGAGTTCAGACGTGTGCTCTTCCGATCTGGCCAGGCTGAGCCGGCGCCGCCGGGGCCGCCGTCCGCTCGCGCGGCCACATCACATGGGCGCCGCTGAACGAACCGATCCAGGCGAACTTCTCCAGGTGATTCAGCCCCGTGTACGTTGCCTCCGCGCCGCCCATCGAAAGGCCGGCGATCGCCCGCTGCGTCCGGTCCTTCGACACGTGATAGCGGCTCTCCACCATGGGCAACACTTCCTCGATCACCGTTCTCGCAAAGGCGTCCAGCATCCCTGCCCGCATCGCGCTCTGGGGGCCGTTCGCGAATCCGTAGCCGAGCGTGTTCACCATGATCATCGGCTTCGCCTTGCCTTGGGCGATCAGGTTGTCCAGAATCACATTCGCCGCCCCATTCTCGATCCACGAATTCGCTTCGTCGCCGAGCCCATGCAGCAGGAAGAACACCGGGTAGGGCTCCTTGCGCTTCGGATCATACCCGGCCGGCGTATAGACCCAGAAATCGCGGTCGTCCCCAGCCACCGCGGAATGATAAAAATGCCGCGTAATCGCCCCGCGCGCAATGCCCGGCGCGGGCGACCACAGCCCCCCCGGTACGTGCAGGCGGCTGGACCGCGCGCTGTTGAAACCCGTCTGGAACCGGTTGTTCGACGGGTCCGGGATGCGCAAACCATCCACGTTGAACACATACTGATAGATCCCCGGCGGCATCGGATCCGTCGTCACGCTCCAGACGCCCTGCTCGTCCTTCTGCAGATTCAGACGGCCGCCTTCCGGCCCGCTGCCGGGCGCCATCCCTGTGACATAGACTTCCTTCGCGTTCGGGGCGCGCAGGCGGAATGTGACCTTGCCGTCCGCCGCCACTTCCGGCGAAACCAGTGGCGGCACGCGGCCGCCAGGAGGCTGCGCCAGCGCGCCGCCCGCCACGTACAAAGTCAAGGCAACAATCGCGAATCGCAGCATTTGGCTCGATTGCCTGGTCGATCGAATGTTCATGGTTCCAGCTTCTCCCAAAGGATGCGTCCCCGCCTCAGGGGTCATCCCCGGCGCGGCATCCCGCGTTGATCTCCATGGTCGCGCGCGTCCCCCAAGCGGATCGCAAGCTCCTGGGAAGGCGCTGCGGACCGCGCTCTCGTTACGCGTGCCCGGAACCCCTCCCCTTCGGTGACTTCCGTCAATTCGCCGGGCGGCCAGTGGGCGTGACCAGCGGAGCCGCGAACGCCATCGTGAACGCCTACCATCCCCACGGCGCCCTCAAAACCCTCACCCTCGGCAACGGCCTCGTCGAAACCGCGTTATACAATAACCGGCAGCAGATGACCTCGCTGACCGCCATCAAGGACGCCGTGCCGCGCCTCACGCTCGGCTACGGCTACCCGACGGGGCAGAACAACGGCAACCTGGCCAGCCAGTCCATCGCCGATACCACCGGCTCCTGGCAGCAGACCTACACCTACGACAGCTTCAACCGCCTCACCCACGCCGCCGAAGCCGGCTCCTGGTCCGAAACCAGCAGCTACGACCGCTGGGGCAACCGCTGGGTCTCGGCCAGCAGCTTCCCGCTTAACCTCGCCACGCCCACCGCCGCCACCCAGTTCGACACGGCGACGAACCGGCTCCAGCAGGAGTCCAACGGCCAGCCGCTGCCGCCCAACGCCTACGACGCCCAGGGCAACCTGACCAACCACCCCTGGATCGGCCAGATGAGCTACGACGGCGAAGGCAAGATCTGGCGGCACATCAAGGGCGGAACCACGGTCGAGTTCACCTACGACGGCGAAGGCCGCCGCGTGAAGAAACGCGTGGGCACGGCGCCGCCCACCATCTACGTCTACGACGCCGGCGGCCAACTCGCCGCCGACTACGGAACCCCCGACGGCACGCTGAACTGCGGCACCTGCTACATCACCGCCGACCACCTCGGCTCGACCCGCCTCACCACCGGCGCAACCGGCGACACCGCCGGCCGCCTCGACTACTTCCCCTTCGGCGAAACCATCCCCGGCGGAGCAAGCTTCGGTAACCGCCCCAGCCCCACCGGCCCGAGACAGAAGTTCACCGGCAAAGAGCGGGATCAGGAGACGAACCTCGATTACTTCATCGCCAGATATTACTCCGCCCCGCAGGGGAGGTTTACGTCACCGGATGCCCCGTTTGCGGATCAGTTCCCGGAAGACCCGCAGAGTTGGAATCTTTACGGGTACGTCCGCAACAACCCCTTGAGATTCACTGACCCCACAGGGCGTGATTGCGTGAATGGCGTGAGTTCGGGCTTCGAGGATGAGTCACTGAATGGTCAAGCCTGCTTTACCGCGACCGCCACTGCGGATCGACCGATCACGAATCTCTTCTTCTTCGCGGTGGCGCAGGGCGCCAACCAAGCGGCTCCTGTAGTCAACGCTTTGGGTGAGGGCCTTCTCTTCGGAGCCGAAATGGTAACCGGTGTTCCGATTGGAATGATTGCGCGGCTCGGAACTGCGGATACAGCACCTGCAGCTGGACAATCATTTGAGGCGGGTACCACTGGCTTTCTGCTCCGAAATCCGCAGGACATCAGGTTCACCCAGAACAGCATCAGTGCCGAATTTAGAAACGGGCAGAATATCGGAAGTACTATCGACGCGCTCAGAACCGGAGCCACAAGTCCTGCCGACATTCCGGCGATTCGTACGTTTGAGCGAAACGGCCTGACCTTCACCTTGGATAACAGGCGGCTCTTCGCTGCTTCCGAAGCTGGGACGCAGGTTGCCACACGACCTGCCAGCGCGAGCGAAATACTTCGCAACGCCTTCAAGTTCACGTCACCCACTGAAGGAAGGTTCATCGGTATCAGGGGCGCGGTGAAGGTCCTGACGCGTGGAAGGCTATGAGCGTATTGGGGAGGGCCATATGGATCTGGAAACAAGAGTTAAAGGAGTTAAGTCAAGGCAAGATCTTGTCGAGTTCATTTCCGCGTTGCGCCAGGACCTCGAAAGCAATTCTGACGATTGGGAGAACCTGTCGCTCCCTCGATTCTTGGAGGCAATGGGAGCGTGGGTCGAGGCGATGGACCAGTTCTATCGGAATCAAGGAGTCGAGTTTTCGGAAGAGCAGCCGTGGCAAGTGTTTGCCTCTATCCTGCTGGCCGCGAGGATCTACGAGTGACGATCAGTTTCGGGGAGATTCATGATGGCTATCAATGATAGTTGGCCACCCTGAAGCTCACCAATCCTTCCGGGCGCACTGCGGCCACTAGCTATGACCTCGCCGGGCGGCCAGTGGGCGTGACCAGCGGAGCCGCGAACGCCACCGTGAACGCCTACCATCCCCACGGCGCCCTCAAAACCCTCACCCTCGGCAACGGCCTCGTCGAAACCGCGTTATACAATAACCGGCAGCAGATGACCTCGCTGACCGCCATCAAGGACGCCGTGCCGCGCCTCACGCTCGGCTACGGCTACCCGACGGGGCAGAACAACGGCAACCTGGCCAGCCAGTCCATCGCCGATACCACCGGCTCCTGGCAGCAGACCTACACCTACGACAGCTTCAACCGCCTCACCCACGCCGCCGAAGCCGGCTCCTGGTCCGAAACCAGCAGCTACGACCGCTGGGGCAACCGCTGGGTCTCGGCCAGCAGCTTCCCGCTTAACCTCGCCACGCCCACCGCCGCCACCCAGTTCGACACGGCGACGAACCGGCTCCAGCAGGAGTCCAACGGCCAGCCGCTGCCGCCCAACGCCTACGACGCCCAGGGCAACCTGACCAACCACCCCTGGATCGGCCAGATGAGCTACGACGGCGAAGGCAAGATCTGGCGGCACATCAAGGGCGGAACCACGGTCGAGTTCACCTACGACGGCGAAGGCCGCCGCGTGAAGAAACGCGTGGGCACCGCGCCGCCCACGATCTACACCTTCAATCCCGTGAGCGGCACTTCCGAAAAGTGCATCGACTGTTAACCGAAGATCGAACAGGGCATCCAGCCTCAGTGCTTCGTCAACTGCATCGGCAGAATCCGCCTCGCCGGCTTCATTTCGCGGCCCGAACAGGCCCGCGCCGACAACCCCATCGATTACCTGGTTCACATCAAGAAGTTCGCCCTGCCCCTCGCCCCCCCCTTCGCCGCCGCCGGGCCTTGGGGCACCCTTGGTCCCTCGCGCCCCTCAATAGTTCTTCAGTCACTGCACTTATGCTATAGTGGCCCCAGCGGAATGGTGAAAGTCCAGTTGTCCAGCCGGAGTCCGCTGCTCAAGTCACATCTGCGTGAAGCAAATGAGCGGCTTCTCCTCAATATGATCCGTCAGAATAAAGACCTGTCCAGGGCGGACATCGTCAGGATCACCGGCTTCTCCGCCAGTTCGGTGACCTACATCATCAAGCGCATGATCAAGGCGGGGCTTGTTTGCGAAACCCCTACTGAACGGCCTGCCCGCGTGGGGCGCCAGCCACTCACACTCAAGCTCAAGCCGGAGGCCATGATTGCCACCGGAGTGGAAATCCTCGGAACGGGCGCACGCGTCATCACCGCTGACCTTCACGGCACGGTCCTCGCCCAAAGGTTCGTTCCACGGGAGCTCGACCACATCGTGTTCCTCGTCCGGGTGCGCGATGCCATCCGCGCTCTCACCTCCAACTTCCGCGGGCGCAACCTGCTCGGCGTGGGCGTCAGCCTCCCAGGGACCATCAACAGCGCGACGGGCCGTGTCATCGCCGCCGAAAACCTCGGCTGGTTCGACCTCGATGTCGGCGGCATTCTCTCGGAAGGCCTGTCTGCCAGGTTCCTCTTCGGTAACGACGCCCACTTGGGCGCCCTCGCCGAACGCTGGTTCTGTGAGCCAGGCGCCCGGCCGCTGGAAAACTTCGTCTATGTCGCCCTTGGACGGGGCCTCGGCACGGGAGTCATGATTGAGGGCAGCCTCCTGCGCGGCGCAATCGGCGAAGCCTCTGAGTTCGGCCACACCACCCTGTTTGCCGACGGGCGCCGCTGCCTCTGCGGCAGTATCGGCTGTTGGGAAGAGTACGCTTCACAGCGGGCGCTCCGCAGGCTCTACGCCGAAAAGGCCTCCCTCACCAACGATTCCGCCGCGCCCGATGCCGAGCAGATCATCCGTCAAGCCAGGAACGGTGACCCGCTCGCACTCGGCGCCCTGGAAGAGGTCGCCGGCTACCTCGGCATCGGCTTCGCCAATATCAATGCCGTCTTCAATCCTGAAGCCATCGTGGTCGGCGGCTATCTCGCCTCGGCCTGGGACCTGATGAAAGACTGGGTTTGGGATGCTCTCCGCAGCCGCGCTCCCCTGCGCCAGTTGCGCCTGCTCCGCATATTCCCCAGCCGCCACGGCGTCGACTCCACTCTCCTCGGCACTGTCGCCCTCGTGCTCTCCACCTATTTCGCCCCCACCGCCCAGAACCGTCCGGCCGCCTGACCTCCCGATCCCGCCCCGATTCCGCTCCGCCTCTCTCCTGACCGCCGCTTCTCCCCACGTTTTTTCCCCGGCGATGCACTTTTCTATTGACTCTCCTCCGGATGATAGTTACACTCACTGCAATAAAGATCGTTGGGGCTGCTCCCCGGAAATCGTCGTCCGCAACCTGTCCGGCTCATTAGGAGATACGTCGCGATGAGACTCAACCTTGCCTTCACCATCATCTTGTGCTCTCTTCTGGTCGGGGGCGCTTCCCCACTGTTCGCCCAAGCGACCCAGGGCACCATCCTCGGCGTCATCATCGACGCCGCCGGAGCCAACGTCCCCGGCGCCACAGTCACTGTAAAAAATGAAGGCACCAACGCCGTGCGCACCACCACCACCGACGACTCGGGCAACTATCGCGTCGCCGGCCTCGAAGCGGGCTTCTACCAGGTCACCGTCGGTAGCCCCGGATTCAAAACCTTCACCCAAACGCGCATCGACGTAGCCACCGCCCAAATCAAACGCATCGACGCCCGCCTCGAAGTCGGCGATGTCGCGACGGTCATGACCGTCGAAGGCGGCACTTCCCAGGTCGAAACCGAGACCGCCACCCTGTCCAACATCAAAACCTCCCGCGACTTCGCCCAGCTCCCTCTCAGCGTCTTCGGCCGCGCCTGGGCCAACGTCACCAACGTCACCGCCGGCATCCAGAGCACCGGCGGCTACATCGTCAACGGCGCCCGTGGCACCGCCAACAATTTCACCGCCGACGGCATCTCCGTTAACGACATGATCGGCAGCCGGAATACCGCCAATGGCTTCTCCGGGGACATCGAAACGTTCCAGGAAATCAAGATCCTCACGTCCAACTCCTCCGCCGAGTATGGCCAGGTTGCCCAGTTCGCCGCCGTGAGCAAACAGGGCACCAACACCCCGCATGGCTCCCTTTACTGGGGCAACTTCAACAGCGCCTTCTCCTCCCGCAGTTGGGCCGACCAGCAGTCGCCGGCGTTCACCAACCACAACATGTTCGCCACCACCGGCGGTGGTCCCGTCGTCATCCCCAAACTCTATGACGGCCGCAACCGCACCTTCATCTTCGGCTCCTACAGCGGTGCCCGCTACCGCGTCGGAAACCGCATCTTCCAGAGCGTCCCCACTCCCGCCATGCGCCAGGGCAACTTCTCCGCCTTCAACGGCATCATCACCGTCGTCGATCCCCTCAGCGCCCGTACTCCCTTCCCCAACAATACCCTTCCCTCCAGCCGCTTGAGTTCCGTCTCCACCACGCTCCAGAACCTCATCTACCCTGACCCCAACCTCCCCGGTCAGGGCGTCTTCGGCATGGCCCAGAACCACTACGCCGACCCCGGCGGCGCCTACGACTCCAACGTCTACTCCATCCGCGGCGACCATCAGATCTCCGACAAGAATCAGCTCTACGTCCGCCTCGGCCGCACCGCCACCAATGGCGATACCTACGCCGGCGCACTCAAGGACGGCTGGGGCACCCAGGGCGTTCGCAGCAACATCCCCGCCGTCAGCCTCGTCATCTCCGATACCCACACCTTCTCACCCAACTTCATCAACGAACTCAAGCTCGGCCTGAATCGCACCTTCGCCCAGAATCGCGACTACAACTTCGGAGTCGATGTCCTCTCCAAGCTCGGCATCACCGGCATCGACAATCCCGCCAACGACCCCGCCATCGGCGGCATGCCCCAGTTCACCTTTGGCGGCGCCATCGCCGTCGCCGCCAGCGGCAACCGCAACTTCACCTACACCGGCCAGAACACCTACCAGATCATCGACAACATGTCCTGGTTCAAGGGCCGCCACAGCATCAAGTTCGGCACCGACATCCGCCGCATGCAGGTCAATAACCAGAACATCCCCGTTACCATTCGCGGCTCCTACTCCTTCGACGACCGCCTCGCCGGCCTCGGCTATGCCAACTTCCTCCTCGGCTTCCCCACCGGCGCCACCCGCGGCATCGCCCGCCCCAATGCCTACCCTCGTGGCACCTACTACGGCTTCTATATCCAGGACGACTTCCGCCTCCACCCCCGCATCACCCTCAACTACGGCATCCGCTACGAATATCAAACCCCCTGGGTCGAAAAGTTCGACCGCATGTTCACCTTCGACCCCAATACCGGCAGCATGGTCACCGCCGGCTCCACCATCCCCGGCGACCTCGTCCCCTCCGTCGCCGCCACCCTCCCCATTCGCACCGCCGCCGAAGCCGGACTCCCCGTCCGCAGCCTCATGGCCAACGACGCCAACAACTTCAGCCCCCGCATCGGCCTCGCCATCCGCCCCTTCGGCGACGCCACCACCGTGTTCCGCATCGGCTATGGCATCTATACCCAGGTCTGGCCCGGCAGCCTCGGCCTCAATGCCACTGGTGGTCCCTGGCAGTCCACTGAGTCCTTCATCCTCGAAGACGCCAACACCCCGACGATCCGGTTCCCCGACCCCTTCCGCACCACCTCTTCCTTCGCCGGCATCCAGTCCATCTCTGGTGTCAGCGGCCGGTTCCCTAACGAACGCACCCAACAGTGGAACGCCTCCATCGGCCGCCAGATCTTCGGCATGGCCGTTGATGTCGCCTACGTCGGCACCCGCGGCCTCAACATCCCCTACACCGAGGACCTCAATCTCCTCCGCCCCAGCACCACCCCCTTCAGCGCCGCTCGCCGCCCCTTCCCCCGGTTCAATGCTGCCAGCCTCATCCAGACCGGCGGATCTTCCACCTACCACGGCATGACCATCCAGGCCGACCGCCGCATGAGCCGCGGTGTCTGGTTCAACATCAACTACACCTGGGCCAAGGGCCTCACCGATACCAGCTATAACGACTACGCCGCCGGTTTCCAGCAGAACCAGTACGAACGCTATCTCGAGCGCGCCGACGACCCCTCCATCCGCCGCCAGCAACTCCGGTTCAGCTACGTCCTCGATGTCCCCATCGGCCGCGGCCATCGCGTCCTCGGTAACATCCCCCGCGCGCTCGACCACGTCCTCGGTGGATGGCAGTTCGCCGGCATCACCACCATGCTCACCGGCGCCCGCCTCAGCCCCAGCTACTCCAACGCCGACCCCGCCTTCACCAACCAGTTCTCGGGCCGCCCCGATCGCATCGGCAACGGCAACTTCGACTCCAGCATCATGCGCGACTCCATCAAGAACCGCATCCCCATCTTCGATACCTCCGCCTTCGCCGTCCCTGCCACCGGCCGGGGATTCTATGGCAACTCCGCCCGCCTCGTCCTCACCGGGCCTGGCCAGGCCATCTGGAACGCCGGAATCCACAAGAACTGGCGCTTCGCCGAAGACCGCGCCCAGTTCCAGTTCCGTTGGGAATTGTTCAACGCCTTCAACCGGCCCAACTTCAATAACCCCAACCTCAACATCCAGTCCGGCGCCTTCGGTCTCGTTACCACCGCCGGCGCGGGACGCACCATGCTCTTCGGCGGCCGCATCGACTTCTAAACTGAATCCATGCGCGTCCTCCTGCTCGTCCTCACTGTCCTCCCCGCTCTGTGGGCGCAACCCGCGCCCACAGCCGCGCGGAGGCACACCGCCGCTGAGCGCTTCGACCTCTTCAAACAGAACCTCAACCTCCGAGCCGCCGCCATCACCCGCGACCAGTTCGCGGGCATCAACAACCTCGACGACTGGAACCGCCGCCGCCCCGAACTCCAGCGCCAGATCCGCGACATGCTCGGCCTCGATCCGCTGCCCCTGCGCACTCCCCTGAACGCCCGCATTACCGGCGAATTTCAACGCCCCGATTGCCGCGTCCAGAACATCGTTTTTGAAAGCAGCCCCGGCCTCTACGTCACCGGCAACCTCTATCTGCCCCTCGCGGGCAAGGGCCCCGGTCCATACCCCGCCATCGTCTATGTCACCGGACACTCGCCCCACCCCCTCGGCGCCAAGGTCCAATACCAGCACCACGGCATCTGGTTCGCCCGCAATGGCTTCGCCGCCTTCGTCCTCGATACCATCGAATTCGGCGAAATCCCCGGCATCCACCACGGCATCCACAACCTTGCCATGTGGCACTGGCTCTCTCTCGGCTACCACCCCTCCGGCGTGGAAGTCTGGAACGCCATCCGCGCTCTTGACTACCTCGACTCCCGCCCCGAAATCGACGCCACCCGCGCCGGCATCACCGGACGCTCCGGCGGTGGCGCAGTCACCTGGTACACCGCCGCCATCGACGAACGATTCAAAGCCGCCGCCCCCGTCCACGGCACCTGGACCGCCGGTCCCCACGTCGCCGGCGATACCGTCCACGAAAACTGCGACTGCATCTACTTCTGGAATACCTACCAACTCGACCTCCCCGTCGTCGGCGCCCTCATCGCCCCCCGCCCGCTCATGATCATCAACGCCAGCAAGGACGTCATGTTCCCTCCCGCCGGCTATGAGCCCGTCACCGAACGTCTCCGCACCGTTTACAGCTGGTTCGGCGCACCCGAAAAACTCGCCGATTTCGCCCAGGCCACCGGCCACGTTGACACGCCCCCCTACCGCGAAGCCGCCAATCAGTGGCTCAACCGCTGGCTCCGCAACGACACATCCCCCTACGACGAATCCGGCATCGAAATAGAGGACTTCTCCAAACTCGCCGTCCTCGACCGCTACCCCGCCAACGCCATCAACGAAGGCGTCCACCGCTCCTTCGTCCCCGCTCATCAACTCCGCGAGCCGAAGTCCCTCCCTGCCTGGCAAACCCGCTCCCGCGAACTCTCCGCCGCCCTTCGTGACAAAGTCTTCCGCGCCTTCCCCAGGCAGAAGGTCCCATTTGAAGCCTGGAAGGCCCCCTACCGCATGTGGACCGAACGCTACGCCGATTCCTTCAATGTCGAGTTCACCACCGAGGAGTCCATCCGCGTCCACGGCCAGTTGTTCGTCCCCCGCAACGGGAAACAGAGCCACCCCGCCCTCATCTACGTCAAATCCAAGGATGACAACATCTTCTCGGTTGACTTTGACCACCTCCTCTCCGCCTTCTCCAGCCACGTCGTCCTCGTCCTCAACCCCCGCGCCGTCGATGCCCCCATGGACGTCACCCGCACCTCCATCACCAAGATGACCGCCGCTCTTCTCGGCGGCACCCTCGAATCCATGCAGCTTTGGGACATCCTCCGCTCCCTCGATTACCTCACCGAAGCCGAAGGTCTCAAGCTCTCCTCCATCTCCCTCTACGGCCGCGGCCACACCGGCGCCCTCGCCCTCCATGCCGCCGCCCTCGATCCCCGCATCACCCGCGTCATCCTCGAAAACTCGCCCGAATCCCACTGGCAGGGCCCCGCGCTCCTCAACGTCCTCCGCCTGACCGACCTCCCGGAAGTCGCCGGCCTCGTCGCCCCCCGCGAAATCGTCTCCCTCGGCGCGCTACCCGCCTCCTTCAACTTCACCCGCTCCATCTATCGCCTCCACCGCAAACCCGAAGCCCTCCGCCAGGCCGACTCCCTCGCCCAGGCCCTCCGCGTCTGGGAATATTGACCATGGCGCCGCAGCCTCAAGCTCCGTTCCTGCTCCCGGTTGCCCTCGCTCTCCTCGCCCTCCCCGCAGCCGCTCAATCCCCGGCGCCCGCCCAGGCCCGCCAGAACGCCGAGTTTGAGGCCGTGCAAGCCTACTTCGAGCGCATCGTCACCCGCCGCCATGTGCAGCTTTTTCACGGTCTGACCAACGCCAGTCAGTGGCCCGCCCGCCGCGACGAAATCCGCGCCAGCCTCACCAAAATGCTCTGGCACGACCTCCCCTGGCCGGATACGCCCCCGCCCGCCACCACGTTTTATAGCACTGAGTACTATAATTTCTCCGTCGAGAACATCGTCCTCGAGACCGCCCCCGGCCTTTTTCTCACCGCCAACCTCTACCTCCCCCGCTCAACCGCCGGCCCCGTCCCGGTCATCCTCTACCAGTGCGGCCACGCCAACAAACGCTACTTCACCCGCCATGGCGCCTGGTTCGCCCAGCAGGGTATCGCTGTCCTTATCATGGACAACATCGAAATGGGTGAACTCGAGTTCACCCACCATGGCGTCTATGCCCACGCCTGGTTCCACTGGTACAGCCGGGGATTCTCTCCCCTCGCCGTCGAACTCTGGAACGCCCGCCGCGCCATCGACTACCTCGCCGCCCGCCCCGGCATCGACCCCAAACGCATCGGCGCCACCGGCCGCTCCGGCGGCGGCGTCACCACGTTCTTCCTTGCTGCAATCGACGAACGCATCGCCGCCTCCGCCCCCGTCTCCGGCCCGATTTCCACCGTTGGCTGGACCCGCCAGCGCCTCTCCTTCGCCCACTGCGATTGCCAGTTCCCCGTCAACTTCTACGGCCTGCTCTACTCCGAGATCGGCGCCCTCGTCGCCCCCCGCCCCCAACTCCTCGTCAACGCCGACGCCGACCGCGGTTTCCCCATGGACGCCTTCGACGAACTCGTCTCGAAAGTCGGCGAAATCTACCAACTCCTTGGCGCCCGCCCCGCGCTCGCCACCGCCGTCGCCCCCGGCGGCCACGTCGATACCGAGGCTATTCGCCTCCCCGTCTACTCGTTCTTCCTTGCGCAGTTCCTCAACCGCAACACACCGGTCACCACTGAAGGACCCGTGCACGAACCGCCCGCCGAGGCCCTCGTCTGTTTCCGGAACGGCCTCCCCATCGACGAGCGCCTCACCCGCATCGACGAGGAACTGATCCCCCTCGCCAATCCAGCCCCCATTCGTTCCGCCTCGGAATTCGCCACGCTCCTCCGCCGCGAAGTCTTCCGCTCCTTCCCCGCCCAACCCGCGCCGCTCGCCCCCGCTTGGGACCAACCCACCACCCAGCGCGGCCGCCTCGTCCAGAAGGTCTCCTTCACCTCCTTCGAGGGTCTCCGGGTCAAAGCCACCCTGTCGCTGCCCGCCTCCATCCCCCCCGGCACGCGCCTGCCCGCCCTCCTCCTTGCCGACCACCGCCGCGGCATCCCCGTCTGGGGCAACGAACAGCCTCTCCAGGAGAACGATTGGGGCCTCCGTGCCGTCCTCCTCGTCGAAACTCTCGACCGCGGCAGCCGCGCTCTAGAAAACAACCTCCGCAGTTTCTCCGACGACGACCCCCTCCACCACCTCAAACGCCAGGCCATGGTCGCCGGCGCCACCATCGAATCCATGCAGGTGTACGAACTCCTCCGCTCCCTCGAGTTCCTCCGCACCCTGCCCCAGGTTGACCCCGCACGCATCACCCTCGCCGGCCAATCCGAAATGGGCATCAATGCCATGTACGCCGCGCTCCTCGATGGCGCCAGCCACCGCCTCCTCCTCACCTCTCCGCCCGCCTCCCACCGCGCCGGTCCCCACTACCTCGGCATCCTCCGCTACGCTGACATCCCCGCCGTCGCCGCCCTGTTCGGCTCGCGGCTCCGCATCCGCGGCGAAGTCCCCGCCTCTCTCAACGCCGCTCCCCGCTGCCGCTCGCTCCCCGAGTGCCTCCAGTAACTCCGGGCCTCACCCCTTCATCCGGCGCGCCGCCGCGTCCCACTGCATCCGCCGCCCGCTGCGCAGCGACGCCACCGCCATCCCCAGCACGATATTCGTCGACTGCCCCATCTCCACCGTCGCCGCCGGCTCCTTGCGCGTCCGTAAACAGTCCAGGAAGTTCAACACATGCGCGTGGCTCGCCGGCTCGAATGACCCAGGGCTCCGCCGCTCCCGCGCCGCCGCCGGATTCGCCTCCTTGCTCTGTGGATACAACCCCCACCGCTCCCGCCCCAGGTCAAATCGCGCCTTCGCCCCATGAAACTGCTGCAACTGATCCTCCGCGAACGGATACCGCATCGCCTGATATCCCAGCGTGAACACAAACAGATAGTTCTCTGGATACTCGACGATCATGCTGCTCGTCTCCGGGATCTCAGCCCCCGGCACATTCACCTGCCCCCCCGCGCACGTCACCGCCAGCGGATACTTCGAATTCATCATCCAGTGAATCCCGTCCACAATGTGCGCCGCCTGCCCGATCATCACCCCGCCTGAATAATCCCAGAAATGGAGCCAGTTGAAATAGCGCACCGGGTCCATCTCCCGCCGCGGCGCCGGACCCTGAAACAACTCCCAGTCCAGCTTCCCGCGCAGCGCCGCCGGTCGCAGCGCACTCCAATGGTCCAGCCAGTACGCCGTCACCAGCCGGATCGGCCCCGTCACTCCCTCGTCCAACACCCCCTTCGCCTCGCGGTACAACTCGTGGCTCCGCCGCTGCGTCCCCAACGCCACCACCCGGTTCGACCGCCGCACTGCCTCCACCATCCGGAACCCGTCCTCGATGTTGCTCGCCAGCGGCTTCTCGACATACACGTCCTTGCCCGCCGCCACCGCGTCGATCAGCATCTGCGCATGCAGGTGGTCCGGCGTCGCGATCACCACCGCATCGATCTGCTTGTCCTCCAGCAGCCGCCGGTAGTCCACATACCCCCGCGCCCCCGCCGATGCCGCCGCCAGGCCGCTCTGCAGGTTCGGCTCATACACATCGCAAACCGCCGCCACCTCTGCCTCATACCGCTTCAATAGGCCTGCCAGATACCGCCCCCGCCCCCCCGATCCAATCACTCCGATCCGGATCCGGTCGTTCGCACGCAGCAGCCCCGCCGACCCCGCTGCCGCCAGAAAGCTCCGTCGTCCTCGGTTTTGGTTAGTCACTGTGGTATTATGCGATCCACCCCACCTCGTGTCAAGCTCCGCGTCTCTTTCTCCTCCCAGTCCACTCACCGCAGAAATTCTGCCGCCCACGGCAGGTTTTCGTTGACCCTTCGATTTTCTGTTAGTACACTAAGTGCAACTATTCGAACCCGCTGCCCGCAGCCTGCAGCCTAAGGAGCCCCGATGCCCGCACTCACCCGCCGGTCCTTCTCCCTCGCCACCGCAGGAAGCCTGGCCTCCGCCCTCTCCGCCCAGATCCCCGGACAACGACCCGTCCGCGCTCCCGGCATCGAAGTCCTCAATCCCCGCGCACGCGTCCCGGTCAGCTTCATCATTGACGACTCCACCTGCCTCGTCAATCTCGCCCACTTCGGCATCCCGCACTTCGCCGAAGCCTTCCCCGACCGCTACAAACAGAACTGGCGCGCCCTCCCCCGTGAAATCCCCGACTCCTTCGTCCGCCGCTTCGGCGAGTGGTGCCACGAACACAGCGTCAAAGGCAAGTACAGCATCGTCCCCTATCCCGCCTGCACCGGCTGGATGGACCGAGACATCCCCGGCTGGACCCCGCGCGAACTCCAGGACAGCCTCCAACTCGTCCGCACCCTCATGCTCCCCAACTGGGACATCCACCCCGAAATGATCTCCCATACCTGGGTTATCGATACCAAAACCGGCCGCCCCTACCCCGATCGCACCGACCTCTTCATGGAGAACTTCCGCTGGACGGACGGCAAATCCGCCGACCAGCTTGCCGACTACCTCTCCTACGCCCTCCGCATCCTCCACAATGTCGAACTCCCCTGTGAAGGCATCACCACCCCCGGCGGCTTCGCCGGACGCGTGCTCCCTGAACTCGCCCAAGCCACCCTTCAGTCCTGCCGCGATGTCTTCCGCGCCGAAATCCCCCACTACTTCCGGCACGCCTTCACCGACCAGCGCAGCGTCGCACCCCGCGTCGAGTACGCCTCCGGACTCGATACCCCCGACCCCCGCTGCGTCGTCTCCATCATCGCCTGCACCAGCGATTGGTTCGGCGGCTGGGATGGCCTCGAACCCTGCCAGCAGGACAAGATGATCACCGCCGATTCCAAGGGCGGCCGCCTCCCCGAAGTCATCCGCCGCGGCGAACCCGCCATCCTCTACTGCCACTGGCCCGGCATCTATTGCAACGGCAACGAAACCGGCTTCCACGTCTTCCAGGAGACCGTCCGCCGCATGCACGCCGGCCACGATAATCTCCTCTGGATGAAACTGAGCGAAATCGCCCGCTATTGGGCCGCCAAGGAACTCACCAAAATCGGCTCCGGCGACCGCACCGTCACCCTCGACGCCCCGTTCGCCTGCCCCCAGTACACGGTATCCTTCCCCGCGCCCCCAAACGCCGTCCCTCAATTCGTCGTCCACAATCAGGCCTCGCCCCTCCAGGAAGTCCCCCGTCAACTCCAGCTCAAGTCCGGCACCTGGACCCGCCGCCCCGGCGGCCTCATCGCCTGCTTCGACCTCCCCAAAGGGCCATCCTCCGTCAAATGGTGACCCGGTATGCGGAACCCCTCTGAGCCGGCGACGATCGCCCTTTCCCGCCGCTCCTTCTCCCGATGCGTCCTGGGCGCCATCAGCGCCCCGCTTGCCGCGCAGGCTCCCGGCGATAGCTCCGCGGCCGCCCTCGCCGGCGGCGGGCTCGTCAAGCCCGAAATTCGTAGAAATGCAGCAAAGGGCTCAGAGTAGGAGACCGCCGTCGCGCCGTCGCCCAAGGCCCGGAAGCCGCCGATGGCGAGATGCGCTGCGCCTTCGAACGGCCAATGGGCACTCAGGGGTAACCCGAGCTGTGCCGGACCAGCCAACAAGATCCGATTGAGTTGCTCCAGTCGCTTCGAATCCAGCGGAGGACTGCGCCGAGGCGGAACCGGTCAGTCGGCTCCCACATCAGGATCACGGCGGAGGCCATGTTTTTCCATACGATAAATGAGAGTCCGGCGGCTGATGTCCAGGTAACGCGCGGCCTGGGTCTGATTCCAGTTAAACTTCTCCAGCGCCCGCAACAGGAGATCGCGTTCAACGCGATCCAGGCTGATCCCCTGCTCGGGCAATGGGACGGAGAATTCTCGCGCGGCGGATTCGGAACTGCGGATCTCCGGGGGCAGATCCGCCTCAGTAATCCTGTCTGAGGCGGCGAGCACGATCATTCGCTCGATGATGTTCTCCAGTTCCCGGACATTGCCGGGCCAGCGGTAGTGAATCATCGGCCGGATAACGCCCGGATCGAGGCGCAGGGACGGCAGTTTGTGGCGCTCGGCCAGGTGGCGAAACAGGTGGTGCACCAACTCGGGAATGTCCTCCTTGCGTTCGCGCAGGGGCGGCAGATCGAGAGGGACCACGGCGAGGCGGTAAAACAGGTCCTCGCGGAAGGCGCCGTCTTCGATCATGGATTGGAGGTTGCGATGCGTCGCGGCAATCACGCGGACATCCACAGTCTTCGGCGTGGTGGCGCCGAGTTTTTCGATCTCCCCCTCCTGGAGCAGGCGCAACAGCTTCACCTGCATCTCGATGGCGAGTTCGCCAATCTCATCGAGGAACAGGGTTCCTCCGTCGGCCATCTCCACCTTGCCCAATTTGGCGCCCTGTGCGCCGGTAAAGGCGCCGCGTTCGTAACCGAACAGTTCGGATTCCATCAACTCTTTGGGGATGGTTCCGCAGTTGATGGTGACGAAGGGCTGGTTTCGTCTACCGCTGTTGTGGTGGATGGCGCGGGCCAGGAGTTCCTTGCCGGTACCGGTTTCGCCGCGGATGAGGACGGTGGAGTCGCGCCGGGCGACCCGCGAGGCCATTTCCAGGACACGCAACAGCGCCTTGGAGCGGCCGACGATCGATTCGAAGCCGTAGCGGGCATTGAGGGCCGAGCGCAGCGTACGGACTTCCTCGATCAGGCTCTGCCGCTCCATGGCGCGATGGACCACCATGACCAGGGCGTCGTAATCGATAGGTTTGGTGACGTAATCATAGGCGCCGGCGCGCATGGCTTCCACGGCGGTCTCGACGGTGCCGAAGGCGGTGATCATGATCACGGTTGTGTCCACATGATGATCCCGGATGAATCGCAGCAGGTCCAGCCCTCCCATTGGCGTCATCGATAAGTCGGTGATCACCAGCTTTGGCGGATCCGGTTCCATCATCCGGCACGCTTCTTCCCCGTGGGCGGCCAGCAGCACCTCGTAGCCGGCCTCAACCAGTTGCATCCTCATTACCCGCCGGAGGCTCGGATCGTCATCTACCACCAGCACCCAATCCCGGCTCATCGCTTTGCCCCCTCGCCCAGTGGCAGTTCCAACCGCAACCGCGCCCCGCCGCCTTCGTTGTCCAACACCGCCAAAGTCCCCCTGTGCTGTTCCACGATCTTCGCCGCCACCGCCAGACCAAGCCCCGTTCCATGCTCCCGCGTAGTGAAGAAGGGTTCAAGAACCCGGTCCCGCAACTCTGGGGGGATGCCACGCCCCTCATCCGCAACCTCGATCGCCAGCATCTGACCATTCTGGCGCGCGCTTATCTCAACCACGCCGCCCGTCGGAGATGCCTGCACCGCGTTCAACACGAGATTTAGCAAGACTTGTTTCAACTGCTCCGGATCACACTCCACCACCTCCCCCCCCGGCTCCACCCGGCACTCCAAACGCACATGATCCGCCGGCGCCTGGTGCAAGGCCAGCGCCATCACCGACTCGAGCAGCGGCCGCACCTCGGCCGACTGCATCCGCAGCGAACGTGTCCGCGCAAACTCCAGAAAGTTCGTCAACAGCCGGCTCAAGCGCATCGACTCCGCTTGAATGATCTGCAAACAGTCCTCAGTGTCCTCTTGAGACGCATGAGACCGCATCAGTATCCCCGCCGCCCCCGAAATGGAGGCCAGCGGGTTCCGGATCTCATGCGCGAGTCCCGCCGAGAGTTGCCCCACCGCCGATAGACGCTCCGCCCGTTTCAGGCTCTCCACCTTTTGCTGCAACTCGCGGTGGACCTGCTCCAACTCCCACTTCGTCTGCTCCACCCGCATCCGCTGCCGCCGTTCCCGTTCGGAAAAGATACCTGTGATCAGAGCTGCAATGGCGAAAATCGCCAACTCTGCCGCATTGTCCACGGTCCGCACCGGATTGTGCTCCCACGTCCGTAGGATCTGCGGCACATGAACCGCCGCCGCCAGCGCGCTCACCAGCCCCGCTCGCCGCCAGTCAAACAACATCCCCGCTGCAATCAGCGGCAGGAAATAGAAATGATGCAGGATGTTTTGTGTCTGCCCGTGCCGCACCGGAATCACCAGCGCCAGAACCCCGATCCCGGCGGTCATCAGTAACAGAATTCCTAGTTGCCAGCTGCGGTCGCGCATCTTCGCTTTAGATCTCCCGCTTGCAATCCGGAGGCCCCTGCCTCACCGCCAACTTTCCGCTCGGAAGTGTACCATATGGGACGATTGGGCATGCACCGGTGTCCGATATCGTTCAACCTTATCCGCAAAACCCCATTTTTCAGTCGGTTTCAATTGGCATGCAGATTGCTTCTTTGCTTTGGTGGATCATCCCCGGCTCTCCCGCGCCATCACTCTTTTCCTGCTCGCCCTCTCCTCCGGCGCTCCCCTGCCGGCGCAATCTCCTGCCCTGCCGGTCCAACCACTCACCCTAGACGAGGCCCTTGCCCTCGCCGAGCAAAACAACCCCCAACTGCGCGCGGCCGCCGCCCAAAGCGAAGCAGCTGGCGCCGCTATTACCACCGCCCGCGCTTACCCCAATCCCTCCACCAGCGTAATCATTGGCCCCCAATACTCCCGTGCCAATCGCTTCGGCCCTGGCCCCCCAGGCGTCCTCCAGGCCTATACGTTCACCCAACCGCTCGAAATCAACTCGGTCCGCCGTACCCGTATCGACGCGGCCGAAAAAGGCCGCGTCGCCGCCGGCTTTGGCATCGACAATGCCCGACTCGCCGTTCGGGGCGCCGTCAAACAGAGCTTTTACCAGGTTCTCCGCTTCCGGCGCGAAGTCGAAGTCACCTCTGAAAACTTAAAGCTCATCGAAGATCTCCGCCAGCGTATCGAAACCCAGGTCGAGATCGGCGAAGCGGCCCGCCTTGAACTCGTCCGCGCCGAAGCCGAAGTGGCCACCGCGCGCACCATCCTCCGCAGCGCCCAGCTTCGCCAAGTCACAGCACTCGCCGTTCTCCGTTCCACCATCGGCCTCGCCCCTGGACCGGCTCTCGAACCTCACGGCGAGCTCACGGGGCCTCTGCGTCTGCCGCCCCTCGCTGAAATGCGCTCCCGCATGCTGGAACGTCACCCCCTCCTGCAACAGGCCCGCGCGGACGTCACCACCGCTGAAGCCCGCCTTAAAGCCGAAATCGCCGCTCGCAAGCCTGCCCCCTCCGTCTACGCCGACTACGAACACCAGCCTGATCTCGCCTTTCTCCGCTTCGGCGTTATACTTCCCTTGCCGATCTGGAACAAACGTCAGGGTCCGATCGCCGAAGCCGTGGCCGAACTCAACCGGGTCCGCGCCCTGGAGCAAGTCCGTGAACTCGAACTCGCCTCAGCCCTTGAGCGCGCCCTCGGCGTGTATGAAATTACCACCCAGCAGATCCAATCCTTCCAGGAGGGCGTCCTCAAGGAAGCCGAGGCCGCCCTCGCCGCCGCGGAGGCCGCCTTCCGATTCGGCGAGCGCGGCATTATCGAAGTCCTTGATGCCCAGCGCGTTCTTCGCAGCGTCCGCCTGGACTACCTAAACGCTCAATTCGACCTGCAAACCGCCATCATCGAGCTTCAACAACTTCGCGCCCTCGACTACGGAGTCAATCCATGACCGCCACCATTCGACGCCCCGCGGCGCTCTCAACTCTTTTCCTGGTTCTAGTCCTGCTTGGAGGCTGTGGCTCGGCCGCACCGGAGGAAGCCCCCGCTAAGGCAGCATCCAATTCCGATCCCTTGGCCATCACCGCCTCTCCTGCCCTGCTCGCCGAGCTCAAAATAGGGGAACCGCGCCTCACCAGCGTCACCGGCACCCTCCGCGTCCCCGGCCGCGTCGAGGCTGACGAAACCCGCCTGGCGCGCGTGAGTTCGCCCGTCACCGGCCGCCTCATCGAACTCGATGTCGTCGAAGGCCAACGGGTCCGTAAAGGCGACCTTATCGCCATCATCCGGAGCACCGAACTCGCCAACGCCCAGTCCAACTACCTGAAAGCAGACTCCCAGCGTCAGCTCGCCTTCCGCGCCGTCGATCGGGCCAAGCGTCTGCTCGACGCCGGCGTCATCGGTGAAGCCGAACTCCAGCGCCGGGAAGGAGAACTCGTCCAGGCCTCCGCCGAACTCTCTGCCTCTCGCGACGAGCTTCGAGTGCTCGGCATGACCGATGCCGACGTTGCCCGCCTCCAGGAGACCCGCGTCGTCAACGCTGTCTCCCAGGTCGTCGCCAGCATCAGCGGTACCGTCATGGAACGCCCCGTCACGCTCGGCCAGGTCGTCCAGGCTGCGGAATCGATCTGCATCCTCGCCGACCTCTCCAGCGTCTGGCTCGTCGCCGATGTCCCTGAACAAACCGCTGGTACGCTCTCCGCCGGCAAAGCCGTCGAAGCCGAAATCGCCGCCCTGCCGGGCGAAATCATCCGCGGCAAACTCACCTTCGTCAGCGCCATCGTCAACCCAGAGACCCGCACTGTCCGTGCTCGCATGGACCTGGCTAACCCCCAGGGCCGCTATAAGCCCGCCATGCTCGCCACGCTCACCCTCCAGGACCTCGCCGAGACCCAGCAGGTTATCCCTGCCACCGCCGTCGTGCGCGAAAACAATGAAGAATACATCTTCGTTCAAGTCTCGGACGACCGATTTATGCTCCGCAGAGTCCAGCTCGGCGGCGAATACGGCTCCGTCCGGGTCCTCCTGGAGGGCCTCCATGAAGGCGACAAAATTGTCCTCGACGGAGCTTTCCATCTGAACAACGAACGCAAACGCGCAGTGCTCCAGGGAAGCTGATCCAATGCTTCAGTCCCTCGTCGATTCCATGCTGAGGCAGCGGCTCGTAGTCGCTGTCACCGCGGCCATCCTCCTCATGTTTGGCGTCCAGGCTGCGCAGAACCTCTCCGTCGACGCCTTCCCCGACGTCACCAACGTCCAGGTGCAGATCGCCACCGAAGCCCCGGGGCGGTCTCCGGAGGAAGTTGAGCGCTTCGTCACCGTTCCCATCGAAATCGCCATGACCGGAATTCCGCGCCTCACCGAGATGCGGTCACTCAACAAACCCGGCCTGTCCATCGTCACCCTCGTGTTCGAGGATGGCTCCGACGTCTACCTCGCCCGCCAACTCGTCATGGAGCGCCTCTCCGAAGCCCGGGGCCGCCTCCCTGAAGCCATCACCCCCGTTCTCGGCCCGGTCTCTTCCGCGCTCGGTGAAGTCTACCAGTATACCCTCGAACGCTCCGATGACGGCGAGCGTCCACTCAGCAAAGCCGAACTTACCCAACGCCGCGTCATCCAGGATTGGGTTGTCCGCCCGCTGCTGCGTTCCATCCCTGGCGTTGCCGAGATTAACTCCACCGGCGGCTACGTTCGCCAGTACCAAGTCCTGCCTGACCCCATGAAGCTGCGCTCCTTCAGAATCACCCTGAGCGACGTCGCCCGTGCCCTCGACAGCAACAACGCCAATTCCGGCGGGGGCATCCTCCGCCAGGCCAGCGAGCAATATCTCATCCGCGGCATCGGCCTCATTCAAAACCTCGACGACATCCGCAACATCATCCTCAAGGAAGTCGGCAGCACGCCCATCTATCTGCGCGACGTCGCCGATGTCCGCCTCGGCGAAGAAGTGCGCTACGGCGCGATGGTCAAAGGCGGCTATACCGAAGCCGTCGGCGGCATCGTCATGATGATCGCCGGTGGGAACGCCAAGCAGGTGGTCGGCCGCATCAAGGAGCGCGTCGCCGAAATAAACGCCCGCAATATGCTCCCCGACGGTCTGCAGATCGTCCCGTACTACGACCGCTCCGAACTTGTCGATGCCGCACTCTGGACCGTATCCAAGGTCCTGCTCGAAGGCATCGTCCTGGTTATCGTCGTCCTCTTTCTCTTCCTTGGTGACCTTCGCTCCAGCCTCATCGTCATCGCCACGCTCGTCCTCACCCCCCTGCTCACCTTCGCCGTGATGAACCAGGTTGGCCTCTCCGCCAACCTCATGTCCCTTGGCGGACTAGCCATCGCCATCGGTCTCATGGTGGATGGCTCTGTCGTCGTCGTCGAAAACGTTTTTGAGAAACTCAGTCACGGAAAATCCAAGAACCGCCTTAGAACCATCCTCGACGCCGTGCTCGAAGTCGGCACCCCCGTCATCTTCGGCATTACCGTAATCATCCTTGTCTTCCTCCCTCTCATGACCCTTCAGGACATGGAAGGCAAGATGTTCGCCCCCCTCGCCTACACCATCGCCATCGCCCTCGGCATCTCGCTGATCCTCTCCCTGACTCTGTCCCCCGTTCTCTCCGCTTACCTGCTCAAGGGCGGAAGTGAACACGAAACCCTTCTCATCCGCCTGCTCAAGCGCCCCTTCACTGCCGTCCTCGGCGCCGCCCTCCGCAACGAGAAGAAGACCATTGCCACCACCCTCGTCCTATTCGCTGCTTCCCTCGCCCTGTTCCCCCTCCTCGGCACCTCCTTCATCCCGGAAATGAAGGAAGGCTCCATCTCCCCCAACATCGACCGAGTGCCCAACATCTCTCTCGAGGAATCCATCGCTATGGAAATGAAAGCGATGAGGATTGTCAGTGAAGTCACCGGCATCCGCAAAGTCGTCTCCCGCCTCGGCCGTGGTGAATCCCCCGCCGACGCGGCCGGCCCCAATGAAGCTGACGTCATGGCCTCTCTCGTCCCCCTCGACGAACGTCCCGAGGGTCTCACTCAGGACGCCATCGCCGACGAGATTCGCCGCCGCCTTGCCGTTGTCCCTGGCGTTAACCTCGTCATGAGCCAGCCCATTTCCGATCGCGTCGACGAAATGGTCACCGGTGTCCGAGCCGATGTCGCCGTCAAAATCTTCGGCGACGACCTCGATGTCCTGATCCAGAAAGCCAGCGAGGTCGCCAAGGTCGCCGCCACGATCCAAGGCATGCGCGACACCCGTGTCGACCGTGTCGGCGGTCAGCAGTACCTCACAGTCAATATCAACCGCCAGGCCATTGCCCGCTATGGTCTGAACGCTTCAGACGTCCATGAGATGATCGAAACCGCCATCGGTGGCCGTGTCGCCACTGAAATCTACGAAGGCGAACGCCGGTTCAACGCCGTCGTCCGTTTCCCCGAAGACCTGCGCGATGCCATAGGCGACATCCGCCGCATCGTCATGCACAGCCCCACTGGCTCCGTGGTCATGCTCGAGAACCTCGCCGATATTCAGGTCGTCGAAGGACCTGCCCAAATCAACCGCGACATGGGCAAGCGCCGCATCGTCGTCGGCGTCAACCTTCAGGACCGCGACCTCGGGGGATTCGTCGCTGAACTCCAGCAGAAAGTCGCAGCCGAAGTCCAACTCCCCCCCGGCTACTACATCGAATGGGGCGGCCAGTTCCAAAACATGCAACGCGCGCGCACCCACCTCGTCATCATTATTCCCATCACCATTGGGGCCATCTTCTTCCTCCTCTTTCTCCTCTTCCATTCGGTCCGCTTTGCCCTGCTCATTATCCTCGTGCTGCCCTTCGCCTCCATCGGTGGCATCGTCGCACTGTTCGTCTCCGGGGAATACCTATCCGTGCCCGCTTCGGTCGGCTTCATCGCACTTTGGGGCATCGCTGTTCTGAATGGCGTGGTGTTGGTCAGTTATATACGCAAGCTCAGGCAGTCCGGCATCCGCCAGCAGGACGCCATCATTGAGGGAACCCTGCAACGCTTCCGCCCGGTGATGATGACCGCGACCGTGGCCGCACTCGGACTCGTCCCATTCCTTTTCGCCACCGGACCCGGCTCCGAGGTGCAGCGCCCTCTCGCCGTTGTCGTCATCGGAGGCCTGATTACCTCCACTCTGCTAACTCTGGTGGTCGTCCCCACCCTCTACCGCTTCTTCGACCAAGAAGCCAAGTAAGGATCGGCCCGGAATCACTCCATTCAGTCTTGTCTGGCCGAATGCGCACCATGGCACCCCAAACGCGCGGCAAATCATTATCAAGACTCACATCGGAGTGCGCGCTTTGCCGTGGTGGCGGGCAAATCACTGCGAGGATGTCGGATGCGCCGTCGCGGCGAAATGCACGATCCGCCGGCGATCATGTGCCAGTACCAGAGACGCGTACAAGATCTGGAACCGGATCGATGGCACGGTGAAGAAGATCACGGACGCCAGACCCTTCACGTGATCGTGCAGAGACGTTCCCCAGGCCTGGGACGGAGGTCGCCTGAGGCGGACCATGTCGTTGTTCACGCTGGTCTCGCCGATCTCGATGCCGAGCTGCAGCAGTCCGCTGTGGATGCGTGGAGCACCCCGCAGGGCATTGTCCCGGCTGATAGTGCGAATCAGTCCCCGCACTTCCTCCGGAACCACCGGCCGCCCCGGCTGCCGACGTCGGATTTTCCAGGTCCAGAATAGTCGGACTCCCTTGCGGAGCTTTCGAACGACGGTGGAGGCTTTTAGGATGAATGCCCCGGATTTCCAGTCCTGCCACGAGGGAGAGAACTGGGCCAAAGGGGTCGATCCGATGGCGTCAACTGGGACCGCTGGAGAGAGCGTTGCAGCCCTCCAATTTCGTAGCGCAACGCGAGAATCTCCAACTGGAGCGCAGCACGACTCCGAAACGAGACCACCAGTGAGGCGATCAGGCCCGTGAGTATGTGCCCAAAAGGCCATCGAACGATGAGCGACAACTCCCATTCCATCCGCGCGATCAGAGTTTGCGAGAACCACAGTCCCGTTGCGGACCCGTTGGTGGCGGCTTCTTGGTTGATCACCTTCCGTGAGCGGCGACCGAGTCCATATCCTGTTCCTGCCAGTGTGCCGGTTCTGGCCCGGTCATGCGTCCGAATGAGGGTAAGAGGGGCCTCCCGATTGCTACCGCCGGACTCGAATCTAGTTGACGATCAGGGGAGTTCGGCGACGGGTAGGGGCTGGCCGTTGGAGTCCTGGAAGTTGATAACGGTGAGGGAGGGAGACGGCGGTGCGAGCAGGAGCAGTTGCGTCTGGAAACCGCCGCCGTCAGCGATGTGAGGGAAAATGACCGGCGATGGGGCAGGCCGCGTCAGGTCGGCAACGGGAAGAGTCATCATGATGAGTTCGTTGCGTTCGTTCGTGAGGAAGCGCAGGGCCAGGGCAGTGATGGGGGTGGGGGCTTCGATGGAGAGCACGCCGGTGAAGCCGGGCGGGAGTTCGCCCACCAATCCGTCCGAAGCGGCGGCGATGTGGCCTCGGGCGGGCAACTGGATGACCCGCCCGGCGCTCACCGGGGTGACGCCATCGAGGTTGAACGCCCGGACGGTGACATTCACGGGGATATTGGCTGGGTTGGCCAGCGCGACGCCCGTGTCGCGTCCGGCAGTGCGGTCGATGAAGAGGCGCGCGCTGGGCGTGAGGGCGGACGACGGAACGCCCGATTCGCTCACGACAACGTCATTCAGGCCCAGCCGGAAGACACCCGCGCCAAAGGGCGCGGCCTGCGCGCCGTCGGGGATGAGCCGGACCCAGCCGGAACGGGTCTCCAGGCGGCCGTCGGATTCGAACATCCAGGCGCCGTTGGGGTTGATGAGATAGCGGGCGGTGGTGGCGGGTTCGCCGCCCCGGGGGGCAACGGGAATCGGCCCACCCGATGAGGAGAAAAACTCGAGAGTTCCCGAAAGGGGAGAATCGCGCGGATTCACGAGCACTAGGGCGGTCGTGAATCCGCCGCCATCGGCGAAGTGGGGGAACACCTGCGGTCCGGGAGGATTGGGCGATGTGAGGTCGGCGACGGGCGTGGACGTGAACAGGATCTCGCTTCGCTGGTTGATGGTGGCGCGCAGGGCCATGACCGAGACTGGAATCCCGCTGATGATTTCCAGCGATCCGATGCCGGACTCGGTGGCGAATGAATCCGGCACCCCGAAACCGGGGGCAATCGCGTTGAGATCATTGAGCAGGAGGGCAGAATGGCCGTGCGGGGGCAGCGCCCCGCGGGCCGAAGTGACGGCCAGGCCCTGTGCGTTGCGCAGGACCAGGTCGAATTCCGCCGCCTCCGGATTCGGATTGGCGATTCCAATTCCGGTGGTGATGTCCACCGTCCCCTGAAACTGCGTCAGTGCGGCCGTGACACCATTACGCTGTTCAACGAACAGCCGGGCGTGGGTGGTTGGAGGCGAGGCGGGGACAGCGGCCTCGGAAACCGTGGCGCCGTTCTGGACCAGGGTGAAGACCGCGGTGCCATAGGGGACGGCGCCGGATTCGAGTTCGACGGTCACATACCCGGCGCGCACATCGGCGGAAGCGGCCCCTGTTCGCAGCGCGGCGGCGCCAGCCTGGGCGATGGGCAACTCGACGCGCGAGGGGGTGGATGGCAGAAATGTACGGGACCAGGCGGAGGCGCGCCCAAGTCCGGTCGCGGCGACGCGGTACTCGTAGGCGGAGCCGCCCGCCGAGTTATCGGTGTAGGTGGTGGTGGCGCCGGGCAGCGTGGCGACGGTCTGCCATTCGCCGCCCGGCAGCCGGCGCTGGACGGTCCAGCCTCCCGGGATCCCACCAGTGGCGGACCAGGAAATGAGGTTCACGCCGGGCAGAGCCTCGACCGCCGACACTGTAGCGGGCGCTGGGGGCGCGTTGGCGGAGCGGGCGGCGATGAGATTATCGGAGGCATCGTAGGTGTAATCGATCGCGCGTCCGTTGGGCCAAACGACCGAAGTGATGCGGCCGGCCGCGTCATATTGGTAGGTCTGGGCGGAAAGGGCCGCGGCGGCAAGAAGGAGGATGGAAGCGCGGGTCATGGCGATGGTCCTCATCTTTAGAAGGCGGGCAGGATGTTGCCGGGAGCGTCCGGTTGAGGGCGCCCCGCCATGGTCAGGTATTCCAGATAGGAGTTCCACATGAGGTACTCCCCATAAACGCCGCGCGAGGAGCGATTCACCTCGGCGCGTGATTCCTCAGCCACAGCGCGCAACGGGCGCGACGGTCGCGGAATCCCGCCCGAGGACTGCCAGAGGGCCATGAGCCAGGTGGGACCACGGAGGATGGCATTGCCGAGAACCTCGTCCGTGCCAGTCGCTTCAGCGCCCTGTTCGAAACCGCTCCTCAGCACCCCACGCACGAAGCCCCGCCCGATCTCCTGCTTCAGGGAGCGCCCGATCAAATCACCGCGTCCGTAGATCCCGCGGCGGGCGGCGGCCTTGCCGCCAGCACCGAGTTTGCCCAGGAAGCTGGGGCCGAGCTTCGATCCGGCCCTGCCCATCACCTTCGATCCGAGTCTGCCCGCGCCACCCGCCAGGCCGCCGCCCGCGGCTCCAAAAGCGGCGTCCACGGCGAGGTCCCTCAAGTCCACCCGCTGACCCCGCAGGCCGCGCTCAACAAGGTTGCCTGCTATCCCTCCCGCTGCCCCAGCCAGGATCCCGCAGGTGGGACACAGGGCCAAGCCGGCTCCCATCACGGCGCCTCCCGCCGCGGCGCCCGCGTAAGTCTTCCAGTCCGAAGGCTTGCCGCGGATCACATCCGAGGCTACCTGCACCGCGACGTTGGCCGCCGCTCCAACCAGGGCTCCGACGGCAACCCACCAGAACTCTCCTTCCGGATCGACGCGCAAGGCAGGCGCGCCGCCGAGAAAGGCGTAGCGGTTAAGCGAGTCGGGCTGGGTGATATCGCCGAAGCGGGCATCCTCGGTGAGGAAGCGGCGCAGTTCCGGATGATACCAGCGGGAGCGCATCCACACCAGGTTGTCCGGCGTGGTGATGACACCGAACAGGCCATGGAACAGGAACAGGGAGTTCGTCGCGCCTTCGCGCAGGAGCATCTGGCCGTAGGGTGAGTAAACGACGCGTCCGGCGACGGCGCCGTTCGGCCCGGTGAACGCCGTGGCCGACCCGCGCTCGTCGAAGTGATGGACCAGGATATTGCCGTTCAGTTCGGAATAAAGCAGGCCCACACCGTGCACATAGCGTGTCCGCCCGCCGGGCCCGAGCGTTTGTACGACCTGCGCGAGCCGAGGCATGGGATTCCAGGCAAGCGTGGTGGTCTGTCCGGCGCGGGTGAAGCTGAGCAGCCGGTCTTCGGCGTCGTAAGCGTAGGAGCTGTTCAGGGTGGTGCGCAGCCGCCCAACCACATCGTAGACGAACGGCGAGGCCTGGCCATTCAGCGGTCCTGACGTCAGGTTGCCATCGGGATCGTGATTGACCTGAATGGACGCGCCGTCGATGGAAACGCCGGTCAGCCAGTTTTCGTTGTTGGTGGAGGCCGTGAAGACGCCGGGCAGTGAATCGGGCCCCGGAGATCCCGAAGCCTCGACGCTCAGCCGTCCCGCGGCATCGTAGCTGTAACGGTACTGGGCGATCACCGCGCCGTTCGAGGTGAACTCCGACCGTCGTGCGACGCGGCCCGCCGCGTCATACTCCAAGGTCCTCAGCGCCCCATTGGGGAAACGGACGCGGGCCAGGCGCCCCAGGCGGTCGTAGCTGAATTCCGTCACCCGGTTCGCCCAATCCGTCACCCGCGTCAGCCGCCGCGCCGCGTCGTAGGCGTACTGCACCGTCACCCCGTCCGGGTAAGTCAGCCGCGTCACGTTCCCGGCCTCGTCATGGGTGTAGGCCACGCGCTGACCGTTCTCGTCCATGAAGCTCGTCATGCGGCCGCCCGCGTCGTAGGTGCGCGAGATGGTTCCCTGAATCGAGCCGGTGGCGGAGGCGCGGCGCAGCACGCGGAGCGGCCGGTCTTCGGCATCATACTGATGATCGACCGTGTAGCCGCTGTCGGGAAGTTGGCCGCTGGTGGCCGTGTGGGTGACGCGGGTCTGCCGTCCGCCATCGTCGTAGGTGAACTGGGTGCGCCGTCCGGCGCGGGTGGTGACCGAGGTGGTCTGGTCGCGGTTGTTGTAAAGCAGCCGGATCGAGCCGCCGGTTCCTGGCGTGACCGAGGTCATACGGTTGGCCGGGTCATAGCCAAAGCTGACGCGCCGGCCAGCGGAATCGGTCTGACTGGTGAGCATATCGTCGTCGGCGAACGTCCGCCGCAGCGCCCTCCCGAGGGGGTCGCGCACCCCGACGATGCGGTCCCGCAGGTCGTATTCGAGAATCAGCGCGTCGCCCAGCGGGTTGCGCGACTCGAAGGGGCGGCCGAGCAGGTCGTACCGGGCCGTGGATTTGTTTCCCAAAGCGTTGATGACCTCAATTGGGTTGTCGCGATTGTCATAGACCCGCTGTTCGGAGCGTATGTCTAAATGGTCGATCGTCGCCGTCACATTGCCCACGGCGTCATATTCGGTACGGGTTGTCTCGCCGGTTGCATTGGTCTCGGCGATCACTTGTCCCAGCGCATCGAATTCAACCGCCGACAGCGGATTCCCGAGCGGGTCGATCGTCCGGATGCGGCGGTCCTCGCCGTCGTATTCAAGTCGAGTCACGAGACCAAGGGGATCCGTGATGCGGATCAGGTTGTCGTTGCCGTCGTATTCATAACGGGTCACCGCGCCGGAGGGGGAGATGGTCTGCGAGCGGCGGTTCCGCAGATCGTAGGAGTGGCGCGTCGTGTGGCCGTTCGGGTCCCGCTGGCTGATCACATTGTCACGGTCGTCGTAGTCAATGTCCGTGTGCTTTCCCTCGGCGTCGGTCATGCGGGTCAGGCGGCCCGTATTGTCGTAAGCCTGGCGCACCGTCCCCCCGGCCGGATGATTTGCCGTCGTCATCATCCCCTGCGCGTAGCCGAAGTCGATCATGGCTCCATCGGGCTTGATGATGCCCACCATCTGGCCGCTGCCGTTGTAGGGGCGCGTCACCCGGTTGCCGAAGGCATCGGTGACGGCGGTGAGGTTGTTCGAGCCGTTGTACTGGAAGGTCGAGGAGCGGCCCAGCGCGTCAGTGATCCGGGTGACGTTGCGGCGGTTGTCATACTCAACGAGGGTGAGCGCGGAGGCGGCATCAATGATGCTGGTCAGGTTGCCGCCGGTATAGGAGAAGCGGTTTGTGCGGTTCAGCGCATCGGTCACCGCGGTCCGGTTGCCGTTGTGGTCATACTCATAGCGCGTGGTGTGGTTCAACGGATCGGTGTATTCCACCAGATGGTGGCCTGCATCGTGCTTGTAGACCGAAACTGCGCCCATCCGGCTGGTATAGGTGGTCACCAGCAGATTGCCCTGTTGCGAATAGGCGAACCGGGCCAGTTGATTGGTGTCCACGCCATCGTCCTGAACCACCACGCGGCCCTGATTGTCGTAGATATTGATGAACATGCGCTGCAGGGTGGCGTCGCCCGCGCCGTTGATCCGGCTGGCGTTGTCATAGCTGAGGTAGGTGGGATACGCGGGTCCGCTGATGGCCATTCGCCATCCGTTCAACTGCCCGGTCGAGCCGGCGACGGAGTCGATGACTTGCACCTGCCAGACGCCCTGCATCGGTTCGCCTTCAAAACCTCCGATGGCCATGCCGGTGAAATCCAGGTTCGTCCCCGAGCCGCCGGGCAGAGGTTTGGGGATCTCGCGCCGCCGGCCCGAGGGAGCGATCAAAAATACGCGCAGGTCGCTGGGCCGCGCGTGGCTGATGTTGGCGTCCTGAAACCGGATAACGCCGGCGAAGCCGGATTGGGTGATGTTGATGGGGTGCAGCAGGCCGGTCTGGTTGTTGTCCGGGATGTTTTTGGGAACGAAGGGTTCGCCGACAGTGGGGCCGGGTTTCGCGGGATTGCGAACGGCGTCGAGCAGTTCGCCTGCATACTCGAACAGCACGATGCGGCCGTCCTCAAGTTCGAGGCTCGCGATGCGAGGCGTGGCGCGGCTGCGGTCGTAGCGTACGGTGATGACACGATTGGCCAGAGGTTCGCGGAGCTGGGTGATCCGGCCATCGCTGTCGCGCGTGATGTTGATGAACTGGCGGATCTTGTTGCCGGCCCGAGTGAGGCGACCCTGGGTGTCGAAGTCATAAATGGAGCCATCCTGGCGTGTGAGCGTGTACGAGCCGTTGGCGTTTCGCAGCAGGGTGTCGTACAGAACGGCTTCATCCTGAGGCGTGTAGTTGTTTGTGGTACCGTCGCGCTGGAAGCGGTTGTAGCTCGATCGCGACCAATAGACCGATGCCGCGCCGCTGGCCTCCACGCGCAGTTCAGCCGAGTAGTTGTGGTACCAGCCGAGGCCGAGTTCGCCCAGCGAGGAAGCTCCGCGGGAGTCGTGATGGACGATGAAGAGCAGATCCCGGCCACCCGTTAACTCCACCACTTTCTGCTCGACGAGGAACGCGCCGGAGGCTGTATCCACCGAATTGCCCGCCCGCGATTCCAGACTGGGCCGCATCTCGATGCGCTGCTGGCCCGCACCCGGAAACGGCGTCACCCCCTGGCTCCAGGCCAGAATGGGCAGTAGCAAGCAGCAACCCAAAATGCCCCGGCTTCGATCCATGGCGCTCCTCCTTCTGGCTCGACCGCCATCCCCGCCAACGGTACCGCCGGCACGAGGATTGGATTAGCGTGAGTCTACTAAGGTAGCGTCAACTGTAGCTTGAGACTATCCTCCGATCGAAAATTGTTGTAGAAAAGGCGAACGCCCGCAAGGCCAGCGTGCGCCAACGCGATCTGCCTGCGCACGTGGTGGTCTACTACGTCATCGCCCTGGCGCTCTACATGCAAACGTCTTATCGCGAGGTCCTGCGCTGCCTGCTGGAAGGCATCCAGTGGCTTCGCGATCCTTCTGTCCATGTCAATGTGGCCGGCAAATCGGGCATTTCGCAGGCCCGCGCACGGCTGGGTTGGGAGCTGCTGCGGCAATTGCACGATGAACTGGTCAACCCATCGCGGTCGAAAGGACCCGGGGCGCCTGGTATCGCCAGTGGCGGCTTGTCAGCCTGGATGGAAGCACTCTGGATGTCGCCGACGAGGAAGCCAATGAGGAGTCGTTTGGCCGCCCTGGAACCAGTCGCGGCAGCAGCGCCTATCCGCAGATTCGTTTTGTCGCCTTGGTGGAGAGCGGGACGCACGTGTTGTTTGGCAGTCAACTGGACGCCTACGGCACGGGCGGGATCACGCTGGCCAAGCTGGTGCTGCCGCGCTTACGGCAGGGCCTGCTGTGCCTGGCCGATCGGAGGATTTGGGAAAACACATGCAAACCCCATGTTCTCATGCGGTTCAGGGTTTGCGACAGGCACAGTTAGTGCCCGCTGCCCAGGTGGAGGCGGTGCATTTTGCGATAAACGGTCATTCGGGACCACTTCAGCCTGCGGGCAGTTTCGGTCTTATTCCAGTTGGTGGCTTCGAGGACTGCGAGCAGGCGATCGCGGTCGCTGTCGCCCTCGCCACGCAGGCGTTCCCGGTCGAGGGTTTTACGAAAATGGCCGGGGAAGTCCGTGGGACCGATGTGGCGGCCTGGCCGGGCGACGAAAATCGCCTCAACGAGGTTCTTGAGTTCGCGGACGTTGCCGCGCCATTCGTGTCCGAGCAGAAGGGCCAGCGCATCGGCAGTGAAGCCTTCCACGTCCAATCTCAGCTGCTGGTTCAGTTCCCGGATGAAATGGTCCACCAGCAGCGGGATATCCTCCTTACGTTCCCGCAGCGGAGGGATCTGCAGGCGCACCACGTTGAGCCTGAAGTAAAGGTCGAGCCGAAATCGGCCTTCCTCCGCCATTTGCTCCAGGTCCATGTTGGTCGCGGCAACTATACGCGCGTCGAAGCTGGCGCTACGGCGACTACCCAACCGCTGAATCTCTTTTGATTCGAGGACCCGCAACAGTTTAGCCTGCCCGTGGAGGCTCATCTCGCCGATCTCGTCCAGGAAGACTGTGCCACCCGTGGCCTCCTCAAGCTTGCCACGCTGGCTTCCATGCGCGCCGGTGAAGGCACCACGCTCGTAGCCGAAGAACTCCGATTCCAGGAGGCTATCCGGAATCGCCGCGCAGTTCACAGCCAGCATCCGGGAGTGACACCGCTGGCTGCCCGCGTGAATGGCTTCGGCCACGAGTTCCTTCCCCGTGCCGGTCTCACCGGTGATCAGAACATTGCATTCGCTTGCGGCAACCTGTGGCAGGTAATCCCGCAGTTCGCGCATGCTTCTGCTGCGGCCCAGCAGCCGCCACGCAGGGTTTTCCCGGTGTTCGCGCGGCAACCGCTTTGCTACCGCCGCCATGAATTCCTCGGCGGCGGACGGCAACTGAAAATAATCGCTTACACCTGTGCGCAGCGCCGCGGCAGCTTCCGCCTCCGAACTCTTTGTGGTAACGGCGAGGATCGGGATCCGCACGCCAGTCTGCCGCAGGTGCACAGCGAGAGCAAGCCCATCAAGTGAGCCGATCGTCCCAAGCCCGACTATCAGCAGATCCGGGTGCGTTTCCTGGACTGCATCCACCCCATCAGTTCCTGGTGGACGCTCTACGATCCGACACCCGACCCGTGCGAGCGGGCCCCGAACGAGCCTCGGGATCTCCCTTTCGTCCCCCAGAATGAGGACGCTACCCTCCATGCGGCCCTCCGGCTAGTTGGTCCCAGACAGTCTTCCCGACTCTAACACGAATTCGTGCAGATTGACAGGCCGGCAGGCTGCCGGCCGGAATTAATTGATAACTCACCGTATATGACCGGAATCGTCCCGGCGCAAGTGTCACATTAGCGCGCGACGATGTAACCGCGGACTGTGACACTGTGGCATGCCTGCAAACCAGAGTGCGCCTAATAAAACGCCCGGCCAGGCCGTCACACCCTGCTGCGACAGATTGCGGCAGGACCGTCACCCCCGATTCGCCGGCAACTTGTCCGGTCTCCACCACTTGTCCACAAATACGCCGAAATGGCTACCCGATTGCATCTTTGCAGGGGCCCGAGTTGAGGAGCGACAGAGGAAGAAAGGGGCGGCTCTCTGGAGGCCCGCTACGCAAATTATCTGCAGATCGCCTACAACCGTGAGGAAATGGTTCTCGAATTTGGCCAGGCATACCACGAGAGCGAGGGCGATCCGGTGATTCACACACGGCTGGTCACCACACCGGTGATCGCCCGGGAGTTCCTCCGCCTATTGGAGCGTTCCGTCCAGGACTACGAACTCGACCGCGATTCCGGGAGAGGCGAACGCAATGGCTGATTACTCCGTCATCGCCGCCGCCGGGCGCAGCATCGAGCGTATGCTCAACGCCGCTTTCGCGGAGGACGAGCCGGTAGACGGCAGTAAGACGCGCGCCGTGCTGGTTCGTACGTCAGACTTCGAGCCGAACGCCGTGGCAACCAGCATCGGCTCGCCGGCCCTGTCGGTCTTCTTCTACCGCGTGGATTTCAACAAGACAATGCGAGCGGCATGGTCGGCGATTGGCAGCCAGGAGGGGCGCGGGCGGCTGGCGGTGGATCTGCATTTTCTGATTACGCCGTGGGCCGACAACTCCGAATTTGAGCTGCGAATTATCGGCAAGGCGATGCAGTGCCTTGAGACCACACCAATTCTCAGCGGCCCGATGCTGCACCCATCGGCCGGGTGGGGGGCAAACGAGTCCATCCAAGTGGTGATGGAAGAGATCACGACCGAGGCCGTGATGCGCACGTTCGATTCGCTGCCGACGGATTTCCGATTGAGCGTTCCGTATCTCGCGCGAATCGCGCGAATCGATTCCCGGCAGGCACAGCCCGACGCACCCGTGACGACGCTGGTGACCGGGGCGAAGCCGGGAGTGGGCGTATGAACGTCATTGCCGATCTCCGTTTTGTCGAGAACGTGAAGCGGCTCGCCCTCGGGCTGGAGCCGATCGATGCAGGCCGGGGTCTCCGCATCGCCCATCCGATCAAGGTGGTGTTCAACGAATCGGCGAGGGGGCTGCCGAGGCCCGCGGTGGACCGCCACGATTCATGCCTACACGCGTTACTCTATCAACCGGGCGTGGCGGATCGGGTGACGCTCCGCTTCGTCGAAAGTGAGCGGCGCTTCGTGCCGCGGCTGATCAGCTATCCGATTCTGACTCTGGAAGACGCGGAAGACTTGCCGTATCAGAACCGGGTGCGGCGGCCGTCGCTGTTTCCCGGCGCGGCGTACGACGTGGCGTCACTGCACACGGGCATTCGAGGGCGGGTGACGCGGGGAGGAAGTGCCGGACGTTGGGCGCGCGTTACGGCCCGGCTTCCCGGCGGAGGTCCGGTGGTGGGGCGGGCGATGGCCGACGATCGCGGCGAATTCCTGCTGTTGCTCCATCCGTCCGCCAGTCCTGTCGGCGACCTTACCGATCCGCTGGAAATCCGGGTGGACGTGTTCTTGTCCGCCGTTGCGCCGGTTCCCCCGGCCGCGGACGTGCCCGCGCAGGATCCACTCTGGGACCTGCCGGTCGAAGAGGCCCAATCGTTAAACCCGGCCGATCCGGAGAACGATCCGGTATCAGCAGGCGAGGTATTGCCCAGCGGTTTCACTGAGAGCGCCGGGCGGGACATCGGCATTCGGCTCGGACGAATGCACATCGAGACCAATGATTTCACGATCCCATAGACCGCGATGCGCGGAAGTCAACTAAAGGAGCGCACTGATGCCGGAATACCTGGCCCCAGGAGTTTATGTTGAGGAAGTCAGCTTTCGATCGAAGTCGATCGAAGGCGTGCCAACCAGTACCACCGGCTTCGCCGGCATGACCCGGTTCGGACCGGTGCAGTATCCGGGGGGACCGCGCACAACGGAACCGAGGCTGATTACGAGCTTCACGGAGTTCGAACAAGTGTACGGCGGCCTGGATCCGCTGCTGACCGCCCCAGGTTCCACCGACCCCGAAGAGGATCGGATCGGATACCTGGCGCACGCGGCACGCGCCTTCTTCGACAACGGCGGCAAGCGGTTGTACGTATCGCGGGTCTATGCTCCGCGCGTTTCGGGCGGAGGGGACGACGACTACGGTGTCGCGACGGCTGCGGTCACGGTGGCGGGCGGCGCGGGGACCGCGACGTGGCAGGCGCGCTGGC
>ERZ761609.707-NODE-707-length-36141-cov-8.839217_pt1 | contig 36141 bp, 29 predicted proteins | sample MGYA00511163_ERZ761609 | MGnify/ENA primary metagenome ERZ761609 (study PRJEB28899, sample SAMN02445070) | bioreactor sludge metagenome | biome: EBPR sludge | place: Australia: Brisbane, Thorneside Wastewater Treatment Plant | collected 2011-12-16 ...
GTGATCGCTAGCCCAGCGTTTTGGAGCAGGGCAAGTCGAGTCGGCGATGCAGACGCTAAAAGTAGGGTTCTGGACATGGGGGCGTACCTGTGGAAAATCCCGCTTTGTTCCAACGATGGGCTTGCGGGAAAATGCTTGTGCCAAAGCAAGGGGCGGAGGTTAGCCCCAGTTGTCAAGAGAAGTGCAGATATTGTCCACTTGTGAACGAAGCTTCTCGCCGCTTGGGGAAAACGAACCTGTCCACAGACAGCGAAAAACTGTTCAACATAGGATAGATCTGATCAAAATGACAATGAAACAAGGCAAAACTGGATTTTTCGGCTCATCACAATGCAGACTTATCCCCTGATGATAGCCTGTGAACAAGATACCGGATAATCTTGCATTTCCAGTTATGCACCTGACTAACTACATCATTTCTTTCTTTTATCTTTTCTTTAAGAAGAGATGGAAAAGAACAGGGAGGACACGATGGGTGATTTTCTGGCAGAGAGCTATGCTTGGGTTAAGTTCCTCCATGTCATCTCGGTGATCAGTTGGATGGCTGGCTTGTTCTACCTTCCGCGATTGTTCGTGTATCATGCTGAAGCTGTTGCCCAAGGTGACAAGACCGATGAGTTGTTTCAGGTCATGGAGCGGCGTTTGCTCCGGGCCATCATGAATCCAGCGATGATCGCAACCTGGCTTTTCGGGCTCATGCTGGTTTTCACGCCTGGAATCGTGGATTGGAGCATGGTTTGGCCTTGGGTGAAAGCCGGGTCTGTTCTTGGAATGACTTTGTTTCACATGTGGCTCGCGGCGCGGCGCAGGGATTTTGCAACGGCACGCAACAGCAGACCCGGCAGAACTTATCGGATGATGAACGAAGTCCCGACTGCACTGATGATTCTGATTGTCGCTTCGGTGATCGTCAAATTCTGATTTTGTTGACTCGGCTCACCCGGGAGCTTAAGTGCACAGGTCAGGGCCGTCCGGTCCGATGACTTTCCCTATGACAGAAGATCCAGTTTCCTCGCTTGGGGGAACTATTGGATGAGCGGAATCCCATGACTATCGAACGGCTGAACCTTTCTGATCTGAAAGCCAAGACCCCGGCAGAGTTGCTGGCCATGGCAGAGGAATGGGAGATCGAGAATGCGCCCTCCATGCGGAAGGGTGAGATGATGTTCTCGATTCTCAAGGAACATGCCGAAGAGGGATGGGAAATTGGGGGTGACGGTGTTCTCGAAGTTTTGCAGGATGGTTTCGGGTTCCTTCGGAGCCCTGAGGCAAATTACCTACCAGGACCGGATGACATTTATGTCAGCCCGGAGATGATCCGGGTGTTCAGCCTGCGGACGGGTGATACGATTTCAGGCGTCATTCAGGCTCCACGCGACAATGAGCGCTATTTCAGCCTTGTGAAGGCTGAGCGGATCAATTTTGACGATCCCGAGAAAGCCAAGCACAAGGTTCATTTCGACAATCTGACGCCGCTTTACCCGGATGAGCGGCTGAAAATGGAGATCGAAGACCCTACGATCAAGGATCGTTCGGCGCGGATCATTGATCTGGTGGCCCCGATTGGTAAAGGCCAACGGGCCTTGATCGTGGCTCCGCCGCGCACGGGTAAAACCGTTCTGTTGCAGAATATTGCTCGGTCCATCGAAGTGAATCATCCGGAGTGCTACCTGATTGTGCTGCTGATTGACGAGCGGCCTGAGGAAGTCACGGATATGCAGCGCTCTGTGAAGGGTGAGGTTGTGTCGTCAACCTTTGACGAACCTGCAACGCGTCACGTAGCAGTGGCTGAAATGGTCATCGAAAAGGCCAAGCGTCTGGTCGAACATAAGCGGGATGTTGTCATCCTGCTGGACTCGATTACGCGACTCGGGCGTGCGTTCAACACTGTGGTGCCGTCGAGCGGTAAAGTGTTGACTGGCGGTGTTGATGCGAATGCACTGCAGCGGCCGAAGCGCTTCTTCGGTGCTGCACGCAATATCGAGGAGGGTGGCAGTCTCACCATCATTGCGACTGCGCTCATTGATACTGGCAGCCGGATGGACGAAGTGATCTTTGAAGAATTCAAAGGCACTGGTAACAGCGAGATCGTTCTTGACCGCAAGGTTGCTGACAAGCGTGTCTTCCCAGCCATGGATATTCTCAAGTCCGGGACCCGCAAGGAAGATCTTTTGGTTGAAAAGGCAGACCTTCAGAAGACCTATGTCTTGCGGCGCATCCTCAACCCGATGGGCACGACAGATGCGATCGAGTTCCTGATTGGCAAGCTGAAGCAAACCAAATCAAATTCCGAGTTCTTTGATTCGATGAATACCTGACCTTCGGGAGGGTTGCATGGATACGATCTATGCCCTTGCTTCGGCGCGAGGCCGTGCGGGTGTTGCCGTCATTCGATTGTCTGGCTCGAATGCTCATCGCATTATTGGCATGCTGACCAGCAAACCCTTGCCGTTGGTACGAAAAGCAACGCTCCGTCAGATTATTTGGCAAGATGAGATACTTGATGAGGCTTTGATTCTGCTCTTTGGAGCGGGGCACAGTTTTACGGGCGAAGCTGTTGCCGAAATTCAGGTGCATGGGTCTTCTGCTGTCGTCACAGCGGTGTTGCGCGCCCTTTCAGAAACCGGATTGGCACGGCTTGCAGAGCCAGGGGAGTTCACCCGGCGCGCTTTGGACAATGGCAGGCTCGATCTTGCTCAGGTCGAAGGCCTTGCCGATTTGATTGATGCTGAAACCGAGGCGCAACGTAAACAGGCGTTACGGGTATTTTCAGGTGAAATTGGGCGCAGGATCGATGGGTGGCGTCCAAGGATGTTACGTTCTGCCGCACTGATGGAAGCTGTGATCGACTTTGTGGATGAAGATGTGCCTGTCGATGTGACACCAGAAGTGAAAGACTTGCTTGGTCAGCTCGTTCAGGAGCTTCGGCAGGAACTGGCTGGGGCACCCGTGTCCGAAAGGATTCGTGATGGTTTTGAAGTTGCCATCCTTGGGGCTCCAAATGTTGGAAAATCCACACTTTTGAATGCTCTGGCTGGTAGGGAAGCGGCGATTACATCAGAAATTGCCGGGACAACACGGGATGTCATTGAGGTTCGCCTTGATTTGGCTGGGTTGCCTGTTACCCTTCTCGATACAGCCGGAATGCGCGAAACAGAGGATCGCATCGAAGCAATCGGCATTGAGCGTGCACTGAAACGGGGCACGAATGCAGATTTGCGCGTGATTATTCTGTCGTCCCCTGATGAACCTTTGCCGATCAGCATCGAGGCAGATGATATTGTTGTCATTGGTAAGTCTGACCAGCAGCGCTATGATGGTGCGCGGATGATTTCTGCGCGGACAGGCGATGGCATTGATGCCTTGATCGATGACATTGCACGAATCCTTTCTCAGCGGGCTGCAGGTTCTGGCAGCTTGATTCGTGAACGCCAGAGATTGGCAGTTGAACAAGCGGTTGAGGCTTTGGATTCTGCTCTGCATGAGCTAGGAAATGGCCTCGAGAGAATCGAGTTGGCAGCGGAAGATGTGCGTCGTGCATCCCGTGCGCTGGATAAGCTGATCGGGCGTATCGGAGTGGAAGATGTCTTGGGCGAAATATTCGCGTCCTTCTGCATCGGAAAGTGAGGAGTGTTTCACGTGAAACATTTCGATATCATTGTCATAGGCGCGGGGCATGCTGGCTGTGAAGCCGCTGCGACGGCTGCACGTATGGGTGCCAAGACAGCACTCATCACATTGCAGCGCCGCGATATTGGTACGATGTCCTGTAATCCGGCTATCGGGGGGCTTGGCAAGGGCCATTTGGTGCGTGAAATTGATGCACTGGACGGTGTTATGGGCCGCGTTGCTGATGCTGCCGGCATTCAGTTTCGGATGCTCAATCGGAGAAAAGGACCGGCTGTTCAGGGTCCGCGCGCCCAAGCCGACAGAAGTTTGTATCGTGCTGCTATGCAAGAGGCTTTGGCAGCTGAGCCAAATTTACACATTCTTGAAGGTGAAGTCGTCGATCTTCTTTTGGACAGAGGCAGAGCATCAGGTGTTGTTCTGGCTGATGGTTCCGAGATCTTGTCTTCTGCGGTTATCTTGACAGCGGGCACCTTTTTGAATGGCTTGGTTCACATTGGTGATAAGTCTTTTCCTGCTGGCAGGATGGGTGATAAGCCCTCGCAATCGCTTGCAGAACGTCTTGCAACCCTCGGCCTTCAGCGCGGCCGTTTGAAGACGGGGACGCCCCCGCGCTTGGATGGGCGAACGATTCGATGGGCAGTGCTTGATAGCCAGCTTGGCGATGAAAAGCCTGTCATGTTTTCTTTCTTGAACGATGCACCGAAGGTCCGGCAAATCAGGTGCGGCATTACCCATACCAATCCCAGGACACATGATATCATTCGTGAAAACCTGGCACGTTCAGCCATGTATGGTGGACATATTGAGGGTGTGGGCCCACGATACTGCCCTTCGATCGAAGACAAAGTGGTGCGGTTTGCCGATAAGGATAGCCATCAGGTGTTTCTGGAGCCTGAGGGGCTTGAAGACCATACTGTCTATCCAAATGGTATATCCAGTTCATTGCCGATTGAAGTGCAGGAAGCCTATGTTCGCTCCATCGTTGGTTTGGAAGATGTAAAGATTTTGCAGCCTGCCTACGCAATCGAGTATGATTACTTCGATCCTCGCTCGTTGAAGCCTGGCCTTGAATGTCGTGAAGTGTCAAATCTTTATATGGCAGGCCAGATCAATGGAACGACCGGTTATGAAGAGGCGGCAGCCCAAGGGTTGGTCGCGGCAGTAAACGCTGTCAGATCCATCCGTGGCGAATCCCCATTCCTGTTCAGCCGTGCCGATAGCTATATCGGCGTCATGATTGATGATTTGACAACTTTTGGTGTTTCTGAACCTTACAGGATGTTCACATCAAGAGCTGAGTATCGTCTTACCATGCGTGCAGACAATGCGGACCAAAGGCTTACCGAGCTTGGTCATGACTTGGGTTGTGTTCGTGATCACCGACTTTCGATTTATTTTGCCAAACGCGAACAGCTCAAGGCTGGTGAGGCAGCTATGCGGGCTGTCGAACTGAGCCCGAAACAAGCCAGTGACATTGGAATTGAAGTCAGCCGTGATGGCGGTCGTCGTACGGCATTGGACTTGTTGACCTTTGCAAATGTGGAGCCATCTGCATTTTCTGAACTGGTACCAGAGTTTGCGGTTCTGCCAGATGCAATTCAAATGCAGGTTCGCAACGATGCCCTGTATGCGCATTTTGCGCGCCGTCAAGCTTTGGATATCGCAGCGCTGCGTCAGGATGAGCAGACCATCATCCCTCAGGATTTTGACTTTACCACTCTGTCGGGCCTGTCTGCAGAGTTGACACAAAAACTGCTCAGGACGCGCCCTGATACGCTTGCACAAGCAGGGCGGATTGAGGGGATGACTCCTGCGGCACTGGTCTTGATTCTTGGAGCCCTACGTCGTGAGACCCAAAGGAAGGCACTTTGACTTCTGTACATGATTTCGCGGACATGGATGTTTCACGTGAAACATTGGACCGCCTTTCACATTATGTGGGCCTGATTCAAAAATGGAATCAAGCCATCAACCTCGTGTCGAAGTCGACGATCCCACAAATCTGGAATCGTCACATTGCCGACTCGTTACAGCTTGCATCATATCTTGATGAAACGCAGTCAAAATGGGCTGATCTAGGATCTGGCGGCGGCCTTCCAGGTCTTGTCGTCGCTATCGTAGCGAAAGAGCGCTATCCGAATCTGAATTTTGATCTTGTTGAAATTGATCAGAGAAAGTCGGTCTTCTTGCGGCAGGTCGCGCAAGATCTTGATCTGCGTGTGAAAGTGCACACAACCAAGATTGAAGACACTTCGCCGCTGAACGCCAGTGTCATCAGTGCAAGAGCCTTGGCCCCACTGTCTGTGCTTTGCGACTATGCGCGGCGTCATTTGGACCCGGAAGGATTTTGTCTGTTCCCAAAGGGGGCGCAGTCAGATGCCGAGGTTGCCGAAGCTAGAAAGCTCTGGTCCTTTTCACTGGAACAGGCAAAAAGCAAGACAGAGCCGCAAGCGAAGCTGCTGATCCTTCGAGCTATAGAACATGTCTGATCCAACCCGCCCCCCACTTCCTAAAATCATTGCCATTACCAACCAGAAGGGCGGAGTAGGCAAAACGACGACGGCCATAAATCTGGCTGCTGGTTTTGCTGAACTCGGTGCGCGCGTTCTCCTTGTCGATCTTGACCCGCAAGGAAATGCTTCAACGGGTCTAGGAATTGATCTGCCCCAACGTCAGGTCACTAGCTACGATGTCTTGCTTGAAGACATGCCGATTGATCAGGCGATACAGGAAACCGCCATTCCGAATCTCTGGATATGTCCGGCTAATGCCGACCTTGCGAGCGCAGACATAGAGCTTGTCTCAAATGAAAAGCGTAGCTTCCTATTGCATGATGCATTGCGCGATCGTTGCGTGGATCATCTGAAGCTGGACTATGTTCTGCTCGATTGCCCGCCATCCCTGAGCCTGCTGACCGTGAACGCACTATGTGCGGCACATTCCGTTCTGATTCCCTTGCAGGCTGAGTTTTTTGCCCTGGAAGGTTTATCGCAACTGATGTTGACGATTCGGACCGTTCGTGAAAACGCCAATCCAGAACTCAGGATCGAAGGTGTAGTGCTCACGATGTATGATGGTCGCAACAACCTGTCGCAGCAGGTTGAATCGGATGTTCGCGCTACGCTGGGCAAGCTGGTGTTTGATACCTTGATTCCTCGAAATGTCAGGGTGAGCGAGGCACCATCCTATGCCTTGCCGGTGCTGAACTATGATACAGCGTCGAAAGGTAGCGAGGCATACCGTGCATTGGCACTTGAAATAGCCTCGCGCAATGGCTTCAGATCACAGTCCGGCGAAAGGGTTTGATATGGAACGCAAGACGGAACGTCGAGGCTTGGGGCGTGGTCTGTCTGCCTTGATGGCTGACATCAATGTTTTGCCGTCTCAATCTGCTGGCCAACCTGAGAATGGTGCGGAACGGCAGATTGAGGTGATTCCAGTAGAATATCTTCATCCGAATCCAAACCAGCCCAGAAGGCAATTCAGTGACGCTGAGTTGCAGGATCTGGCAGCTTCGATTCGTGAAAAAGGGGTTTTGCAGCCGTTGATCGTACGGCCGTTTACCGATCGCCCTGGCCATTTCGAGATTGTTGCTGGTGAGCGACGTTGGCGTGCATCCCAGATCGCACAGCTTCACGAAGTTCCGGTTCTGGTTCGTCTACTGGATGATACCGAGGTTCTGGAAGTTGCGATCATCGAAAATATTCAGCGTGCGAACCTGAATCCCATCGAGGAGGCGATGGCCTTTCGCCAGTTGATGGAGAGGTTTGGCCACACTCAGGAACGTTTGGCAGAGGCTCTGTCGAAAAGCCGCAGCTATATTGCCAACTTGCTCAGGCTGCTCAATCTTCCGCGGGATGTTCAAGATCTCGTGGTGAATGACAAGATTTCTGCGGGCCATGCGCGCGCGCTCATCACTGCAACAGATCCGCTGTCTTTGGCCCAGCAGGTTGTTGCCAAAGGTCTCTCTGTACGTGAAACGGAAGATCTGGTTCGCACGACGTCAGGCAAACTCACCGCGAAGAAGGGCAGCACACAAGGGGCGCGTTCTGCTCGATCAGATGAAACTGATGCGGATACACTGGCGCTGCAACGTGACCTTTCTGCCAATCTTGGCATGGGTGTGAGCATTCAACATGAAGCCATGAGCGAACGCGGCGTCTTGACCATCCGCTATAATACTCTGGATGATCTGGATTTTCTTTGCCAAGCACTTTCTCTGGCGAAGCGCGACATGGTTTGAGCTAGAGCGCAGATATCAGACGTAGCAGGATCGCATTCAGCAGCGGTCGGCCCTTGGCTGTCGCTGCCATGATGTCGCCGTCAATCTCTACCATCCCAATATCGAGCAATTCATGAATAGCATCTTCGGGCAGTTCGCGGCCGGCATGGATTTCAAATCTCGAAAGAGAGATACCCTGATTTAGCCGAAGTCCCATGAGAAGAAATTCGGTTGCCAGTTCACTTGTGCCCAGCACGGTGCGTTGATCGTTGACGCTTCCATGTAGTGCCTGCTGCAACCAGATGTTGGGCGAATTCGGTGCAGCGGTTGAATGCCTTTGTGCACCGAGCGTCAACCGACCATGAGCACCAGGGCCGATCCCGGCATAATCGCCTGAGCCCCAGTAGATCATGTTATGGCGAGATTCTGCTCCTGATGCGGCATGGTTTGAAACTTCATAAGCGGGTATGCCGGCTGCGCGTGTCATGTCTTGAGTCAATTCATAGAAGTCAGCACCCAAGTCATCATCCGGCAAGCCTAGCAATTGCCCCTTCCGATGTCTTTCGCCAAAAACTGTCCCATCTTCGACGGTCAATTGGTAAAGTGACATGTGGTTGCTGCCAAAGCCTAACGCTTCGGCCAGTTCCGCTTGCCACTCGTCAAGTGTTTGAAACTGTCTTGCATAGATCAAATCGAAGGAGTAGCGCGCGAAAGTCGAAGCTGTCAGCTCTAGCGCTTTCCTTGCCTCGGCACCGCTATGCATGCGCCCCAGCCTGCGCAGGTCCATGTCATTCAGAGCTTGAATCCCAAGAGAGACACGATTGATTCCGGCATCTTTGAAGGCGCGCAATCTTGCGGCTTCGACAGATGTTGGATTGGCCTCAAGGGTGATCTCGAGATCGTTCTTTAAGCGCCAGGATTTCTGAATCTTGTCAAGAATGGCCGCAGTTGTTTGCGGAGGCATCAAGGATGGCGTTCCACCGCCAAAGTAAATGGTGCTGAGAACTCTGTCTCCAGTCAAAACTGCCATGCGCTCGATCTCATTGAGATAGGCCGTGCGCCAAGCGTTCTGATCTATCTGTGTGCTGACATGGCTGTTGAAATCGCAATACGGACACTTGGATTGGCAAAATGGCCAATGGATATAGAGACCAAAGCCTGCAATCTGCCAATCTTGTTCCAGTGATGGTTCAGCCATATCAGTACGCCCGATGTTTCACGTGAAACAACCTGCTACCAGCTTGCGGAAGGCATCGGCACGATGGCTGATCTCGTTCTTCTTCCAGCGATCCATTTCGCCAAATGTCACTGTATAGCCATCCGGCTGAAAGATCGGATCATAGCCATGTCCCTGATCGCCACGCCCGGGCCAAACCACCTGGCCGGGCATGATGCCGGGAAACACCTCATCATGACCATCGGGCCAAGCGAGCACTAGGGTGCAGCAAAAAGTGGCTCGCCGCGGGTAGGGTGCACGAACGGCTTCAAGTTCCGACCAGGCTCGTGCCATGGCCATGTCAAAGTCGCGTCCAGAAGGAGTTTCGGCCCAATCCGCTGTATAGACACCAGGGGCGCCACCGAGCGCGTCAATCATGATCCCGGAATCATCAGCCAATGCGGGCAATCCGGTAGCTTGGGCCGCGGTGTGCGCTTTGATGCGGGCGTTTCCCACGAAACTGGCTTCGGTTTCCGCAGGCTCAGGCAACCCCAACTGACCGGCCGACGAAACAGCAATTCCATATGGCAAAAGAAGCTGTTGAATCTCGTCCAGCTTGCCCACATTATGCGTGGCCACCAAAAGCTGCTTTTCAGTAAATTTACGCGCCACGACCTGTCGCCTGTTTTTGTGCTTCGACCAAGGCTGCATTCCCGATATCGGCCAGATCCAGAAGTTGAAGCATTTCAGGGCGCGAAAATGTTGCCCCCTCGGCAGACATTTGAACTTCGATCAATCGGCCAGAACCCGTCAAGACGAAGTTGCCATCAGTTCCCGCGGCGGAATCCTCAGCGTAGTCCAGGTCAAGCACTGGCTGTCCGGCATAGATGCCACATGAGACCGCAACAACATGGTCGATAATCGGATCAGATGAAATGACACCAGCTTTCAAAAGCCTGTCAACTGCAAGACGAAGCGCCACCCATCCTCCAGTGATAGAAGCGCAGCGTGTTCCGCCATCAGCCTGGATCACATCGCAATCAATCACAATCTGGCGCTCACCGAGTGCAGAGCGATCAACACCTGCTCGCAGCGCTCTGCCGATGAGCCGTTGAATTTCTTGTGTTCGACCGCCTTGCTTGCCAAGCGCCGCTTCGCGACGTGTGCGGCTATGCGTTGCTCGGGGGAGCATCCCATATTCCGCAGTTACCCAGCCAAGACCGCTATTCTTCAGGAACGGCGGTGGCTTGTCTTCAATTGTCGCCGTACATAGCACATGCGTATCGCCCATGCGGATGAGACAAGAACCCTCCGCGTGCTTTGTCACATTCACATCAATGCTGACGGGCCGCAACTGATCAAGCTTTCTTCCAGACGGGCGCATGTGGATATCCTTGTGCACAAACTGCTGCCAGATACCCCTCGCAGCATCAGAAGTGCAACCATTATTGACGCTGCGCCTGCAAGCGCCATATTTGAAAAGAAGTTTGAAGATCACAACCATGCCAGAAACATCGCGCATCTTAACGGACCTGAATGCCCGCTCACGCGAAGTCTTTCGACGTGTGGTGGAAGGATATCTCGCCTCCGGCGATCCCGTCGGATCACGCAGCCTGACCCGCGACTTTTCCGAAAAGATCAGTGCGGCCACTATCCGCAATGTCATGCAGGATTTGGAATTCCTGGGCCTGTTGGACAGCCCTCATATCTCGGCAGGTCGTATTCCCACGCAACTTGGTCTTCGCATGTTTGTTGATGGTCTCCTTGAGGTGGGTACTGTCGCATCTGCGGATCGCGAGGCTATAGATGCCTCTTTAGGCGATAACGCACCGGATGTGTCTGTGCTTCTTGATAAGATTGGCAGCACCTTGTCAGGGATTACGGGAAGCGCTTCGATTGTGCTTGCTCCGAAACATGAAGAGGCACCCATTCGGCATATCGAATTTGTCAGCCTTGGCCCGGATCGTGCCTTGGTTGTTCTGGTCTTTTCGGATGGCCATGTCGAGAATCGGCTTTTCAGTCCCCCTGCGGGTTTGACACCATCCGCCATGCGTGAGGCCGCAAATTTTCTCAATGCCGTTACCGAAGGCCGCACATTAAGCGATCTTCGTGGCACGATCCGGGAAGAAATTGATCGGCGCCGCCAAGAGATCGATTCACTTGCCCGTGTCTTGGTCGAAAATGGTCTGGCACTTTGGGAAAATGCCGGTGAGGCAAGCGAGCGCTTGATTGTGCGTGGTCGGGCCAATCTTCTGGAGGGGACGGGTGAGGAAGCAGATCTGATCCGTATTCGCCACCTGTTCGATGATCTGGAGCGGAGCAAAGATATCGCTGACTTTCTGGATCTGACTGAGCAAGGCGATGGTGTCCGCATTTTTATTGGCTCAGAGAACAAACTCTTTTCACTTTCTGGTTCCTCTCTGGTGGTCTCTCCCTATATGAACGCGGATCGAAAGATCATTGGTGCCGTTGGTGTGATCGGTCCGACTCGCCTCAATTATGGGCGTATCGTCCCGATCGTGGATTACACGGCTCAGTTGGTCGGCCGTATGGTCTCTGGTCGCAGCCGGGGATAAGAGAAGGAAGGAAACAGGTATGCCGCAGGACAAGGCAGACGACAGTAATGTCGACATCTATGAGGAGTTCATCGAGGCGGATGAGCTTGATGCCCTCCGCAGCGAACGCGACGAGCTGCGGGACAAGTTCATGCGCGCCTTGGCTGATGCAGAGAATGCACGCAAGCGGGGCGAGCGTGATCGGCGTGAGGCGGAGCAATATGGCGGATCAAAACTCGCGCGCGACATGCTGCCCGTCTACGACAATCTCCGTCGTGCTCTTGACGCGGTGACAGATGAAAATCGCGCGCAATCTGCCGCGCTCATTGAGGGTGTCGAACTGACGCTTCGTGAGCTGCAATCTGTTCTCGGCAAGCATGGGGTGACGGTTGTTGCGCCTTCCGTTGGCGATCTGTTCGACCCGCAGCAGCATCAGGCGATGTTCGAGGCGCCGGTGCCTGGCACCAAAGCCGGTCATATCATTCAGGTTATGACCGAGGGCTTCATGATCCATGATCGCCTGCTGCGCCCGGCGCAGGTTGGTGTGAGCTCAAACACCGCCGGTTAAGGCCACGATGTTTCACGTGAAACAGGGCGCTGGCTATTTGGCCAGCGCTGCTTTCATTTCATAGACCAGGTTCAACGCGGCCATTGGCGTTAATTCATCTGGGTTCACAGCAGACAGCCGGTCCTCAACGACAGAGGTCTTCGCTGGCTTGGCTGGGGCAGGGGGGGCAACCCGGAACAAAGGCAAATCGTCAATCAGAGTTTTTTGCTTTTGACCTCCTGTTCTTTCTCCTGCCTCCAGTGCTTCAAGCACAACCTTTGCCCGCTCGATAACCGCCGCAGGCAAGCCCGCCAAACGCGCGACCTGCACACCATAGCTGCGATCCGCAGCCCCTTTGCGCACCTCATGCAGGAAGATCACATCCCCTTCCCACTCCTTGACAGCCACGGTGGCATTTTCGACCCCGGGCAGTTTCCCCGCCAAAGCCGTCATTTCATGGTAATGCGTGGCAAAGAGAGCGCGACAGCGGTTCACATCATGCAGATGCTCCAGTGTTGCCCAGGCAATGCTCAGCCCATCATAAGTTGCAGTACCGCGTCCGATTTCATCTAGAATCACCAAGGCGCGACTGTCTGCCTGATTGAGAATTGCTGCTGTCTCCACCATCTCGACCATGAAGGTCGAACGTCCGCGTGCCAGATCATCGCTGGCACCCACCCTGCTGAACAGTTGGCTGACAAGCCCGATATGCGCCATACGCGCTGGCACATAGGAGCCTGCCTGGGCCAACAGGGCGATCAGCGCATTCTGTCGCAGGAAGGTCGATTTACCAGCCATGTTCGGGCCGGTCAGCAACCACACCGCTGGCGTCTTGTCAGTCGTCAGGGCGCAGTCATTGGCAACAAACGGCACGCCCTGTCTGCGCAGGGCGCGCTCGACCACCGGGTGCCTGCCGCCCTCAATCGTAAAGGCCTGCGAGCTATCGACGCGCGGCCGAACCCAATCCTCGCTCATAGCCAGATCGGCCAGGCCAGCTGTCAGATCAATCTCTGCCAAACCCGCCGCAGCCAAACCGATAGCGCCAGCGACAGCCAGCACCGCAGAGCGCAACATCGCAAAATGACGCTTCTCCAGTTCCAGCGCATGATTGCCAGCATTCAGGATGCGCGTCTCCAAGGCGCTCAGCTCCAGTGTGGTAAAGCGCACCTGATTGGCTGTCGTCTGGCGGTGGATGAAGGTCTCGCTCAAGGGTGGTGCGAGCATCTTCTCGGCATGGGTGGAGGTCGTCTCGATGAAATAGCCCAGTACATTATTATGTTTGATCTTCAGGCTCTGTACGCCAGTTCGCGCCACATAATCGGCCTGCATGGCAGCAATCACGCCCCGGCCTTCATCCCGCAAGCGCCGTGTTTGATCCAATTCGGGGTCAAAACCCTCGGCAATAAACCCGCCATCCCGGGCCAGAAGCGGAGGCTCTACCACAAGGGATTGATTTAACAAGGAAATAATTTCGTCATTGCCCACCAGCCCAGCCGAGGCTTGCCGCAGCAATGGGTCTTCAACCCCTGACATTCGGCGGGCAATCAATGCTGCCTGTTCCAGCCCGTTGCGCATCGCAGCCAGGTCGCGCGGCCCGCCCCGATCGAGCGACAGCCGGGACAGTGCCCGGTCCATGTCCGGTGCCCGCCGCAAAGCGTCGCGCAGATCCTCACGCAGCCGCGCATCTTCCAGCAACAGCGCCACGGCCGCATGCCGGGCTGCGATTTGCCACAGATCGCGAGAGGGGGACGACAGCCGTCGCTCCAACAGCCGCGCGCCGCCTGCTGTCACGGTTCGGTCCACCACATCCAGCAGAGAACCTGAGCGCCCGCCGGTCATCGCCGTCGTGATTTCCAGATTTCGCCGCGTTGCAGCATCAATCTGCATGGACCCGCCAAGGGATTCTCGCTGTGGCGCGCGCAACAAGGGCAGTTTGCCGCGTTGGGTCAAGTCCAGATAATCGACCAGTGCACCCATCGCCGCAATCTCTGCCCGATCAAAAGCGCCAAAGGCCTCCAGCGTGCCGACCTGCCACAACGCGCAAAGTCGTTTTTCTGCTCCGGCACTGTCAAACGACCCTCTTGAAAGTGCGGTTACAGAGCCGCCCAGGTCTTCCACCAGACCGCGCAGGTCACCCTCATGTCCTTCGCTCAACAAGACCTCACGCGGGGAGAGCCTTGCCAGTTCGGGTGAGAGCCGTGACCTGGGGCAGGGCATCACGCGCAGCTCACCGGTTGAAATATCGGTCCAGGCCAGCGCGCCTTCATCGCGCACCTCGGCAAAGGCGCAGAGGTAGTTGTGCCGCCGCGCCTCCAATAGCGTGTCTTCGGTCAGCGTGCCGGGGGTCACCAGCCGGACCACATCACGCCGGACCACCGATTTAGAGCCGCGCTTCTTGGCCTCTGCCGGGTCTTCCATCTGTTCGGCAATCGCCACCCGAAAGCCCTTGCGGATCAGTGCCAGCAAATAGCCCTCCGCCGCATGCACCGGCACCCCACACATCGGGATCGGCTGGCCCAGATGAAAGCCCCGCTTGGTCAGTGCAATATCCAGCGCTTCCGCCGCCGCCTCGGCATCAGCAAAGAACATCTCGTAGAAATCGCCCATCCGGTAAAACAGGATCGCGTCGGAATAGCCCGCCTTGATTTCCAGATATTGCGCCATCATTGGCGTCACGGTCTCATCAGTCACGGGCGGCCCTCCATCATTGTGCCGACCCTACAAAACCGCCCGCGTGGCGAAAAGCGCCAAACCGCAATTGGCAGAGGGCGGGCAGGGCGTTATGAGGTTCAGGAACCCCAACAGGATGGCCCCCTGATGACCAAGACCAAAATCACCGCCGAAGAGGCGCTCGCCTATCACCTTGAGCCGCGCCCCGGCAAATACGACATCGTGGCCTCGACCCCGATGGCCACACAGCGCGACCTGTCGCTGGCCTATAGCCCTGGCGTTGCCGTGCCGGTCCATGCGATCGCCGAGCGCCCGGAGACGGCGTATGATTACACTGTCAAAGGCAATATGGTTGCCGTGATCTCGAATGGCACCGCCATTCTGGGTCTTGGCAACCTGGGTGCGCTGGCCTCCAAGCCGGTGATGGAAGGCAAAGCGGTTCTGTTCAAGCGTTTCGCCGATGTCAACGCCATCGACATCGAGTTGGACACCGAAGACCCGGAAGAGATTATCAAGGCCGTTTCTCTTATGGGCCCCACTTTTGGCGGCATCAATCTGGAGGACATCAAGGCCCCCGAATGTTTCATCATCGAGCAACGCCTCAAAGAGATGATGGATATTCCGGTGTTCCATGACGACCAGCATGGCACCGCCGTGATCTGCGCCGCCGGTCTGCTGAACGCGCTGGAGATCAGCGGCAAGAAGATCGAAGATGTGAAAATCGTCCTCAACGGTGCCGGTGCTGCCGGGATTGCCTGTCTGGAACTCCTGAAATCCATGGGTGCGCGGCATGACAATTGCATCATGTGCGACACCAAGGGCGTGATCTATCAAGGTCGCACCGAGGGCATGAACCAGTGGAAATCGGCCCATGCTGCCCGCACCGAGGCCCGCACGCTGGAGGAGGCGATGCAGGGCGCCGATGTCTTCCTGGGTGTGTCCGCCAAGGGTGCCGTGACGCCTGAAATGGTCGCCAGCATGGCCGAAAACCCGGTCATCTTCGCCATGGCCAACCCAGATCCAGAGATCACCCCGGAGGAGGCGCACGCCGTCCGCGCCGATGCTATCGTCGCCACGGGCCGCAGCGATTACCCCAATCAGGTGAACAACGTCCTGGGCTTCCCCTACCTGTTCCGTGGCGCGCTCGACATCCACGCTCGCGCCATCAATGACGAGATGAAGATCGCCTGCGCCAAGGCCCTCGCCGCCCTCGCCCGCGAGGATGTGCCCGATGAGGTCGCCATGGCCTATGGCCGCAAGCTTGCCTTCGGCCGCGATTACATCATCCCCACCCCCTTCGACCCGCGCCTGATCCATGTGATCCCCCCCGCCGTCGCCAAGGCGGGTATGGATACTGGCGTCGCGCGCCGCCCGATCATCGACCTGAAAGGCTATGAGGCCGCGCTCAAGGCCCGGATGGACCCAACCGCCTCGATCCTGCAAGGCGTCCATGCCCGCGCCAAGGCCGCTCAGGCCCGCATGATCTTTGCCGAGGGCGACGACCCGCGCGTGCTGCGCGCGGCCGTGGCCTATCAGCGCGCCGGGCTCGGCAAGGCCCTTGTGGTGGGGCGTGAAACCGAAGTGCGCGAAAAGCTGGAGGCCGCCGGCCTGCAAGACGCTGTGCGCGAGCTGGAGGTGGTGAATGCCGGCAACAGCCGCCACCTTGATCAGTATAAGGACTTCCTCTATCAACGCCTGCAACGTCAGGGCTTCGATGATCACGATATCCGCCGCCTCGCCACGCGTGATCGCCATGTGTTCTCGGCGCTCATGCTGGCCCATGGTCATGGCGATGGCCTGATCACGGGGGCCACGCGCAAGTCGGCGCATGTGCTCAGCCTGATCAACCATGTGTTTGACGCCAAGGCCGCTGATGGTGCCGTGGGCGTCACAGCTTTGCTGCACAAGGGCCGGATCGTGCTGATCTCTGACACTCTTGTGCATGAATGGCCTGATGCGCAGGATCTGGCACAGATCGCCATTCGCTCGGCCAGCGTGGCGCGCGGGCTTGGGCTGGAGCCGCGCGTGGCTTTCGTCAGCTTCTCGACCTTTGGCTACCCTGTTTCCGAGCGCGCGACCAAGATGCACGATGCACCGAAGGCGCTGGATGCCATGAAGGTCGATTTCGAATATGATGGCGAAATGGCGGTGGATGTGGCGTTGAACGCGCAGGCCATGTCGCAATATCCGTTCTGCCGTCTGTCGGGCCCTGCCAATATCCTTGTGGTTCCAGCCCGGCATTCGGCCTCGATTTCAGTCAAGCTGATGCAGGAAATGGCGGGCGCGACGGTCATTGGTCCCATCCTGACCGGGGTCAAGAAGCCGATCCAGATCTGTTCGACCAATTCAACAGTGAACGATATCCTCAATATGGCGGCTCTGGCCGCTTGCAAGATCGGCTAAAAGGGGCGTGTGGCATGACGGTTTACAATCTGGGTTCGATCAATATCGACCACGTTTACCGCGTGCCACACCTGCCTGCACCGGGGGAAACCCTCTCGGCGCAGGTCTATTCACAGGGATTGGGGGGCAAGGGTGCCAACCAATCCGTTGCCGCGGCGCGTGCAGGGGCGAGGGCCGTGCATATCGGTGCCATTGGTGGCAACACCCATTGGGTGCTGGATCAGTTACAGCAATATGGTGTTGATATCTCATGCGTTTCCACGCTGGCCGAGGCCACGGGTCATGCCATTATCAATGTCGATCCAGAGGCTGAAAATGCCATCGTTATCTATCCTGGTGCCAACCGTGCCTTGACCCCCGCTATGGTGCAAACGGCCTTATCCGGGGCTTTGCCGGGAGATACGCTGCTGATCCAGAACGAAACCTCTGCACAGGCCGAGGGGGCAGCATTGGCCGCCGCAAAGGGTCTGCGCGTGGTTTATTCGGCTGCACCCTTCGATATTGATGCGGTCAAGGCTGTACTGCCACACACCAGCCTGTTGGTGATGAACGAGATCGAGGCGGAACAGACCCGCGAGGCCCTGGGTGCCTTGCCGCCGCTGGATTGCATCATCACCAAGGGCGCGAAAGGTGCCGAATGGCTTTCCGCAGGCGCAGAGCCGCTTTTCATGCCCGCTTTCCAGGTTGTCCCGGTTGATACGACCGGCGCGGGTGATACCTTTATTGGCACTTTGGCTGCCGCACTCGATCTCGGGCTGGATCGCGCGGCGGCTATGCGCCGTGCATCAGCCTCTTCGGCGTTGCAAGTGACGCGTGTCGGTGCCGCTCAGGCGATTCCAACTGCGGCTGAGGTGGAGGCTTTTCTGCAAAAACAGTGACGTTTTCACGTCACCAGCATCAGTTCTGCGGTTTTGGTCCAGAGCAGCGCGGTCTCAATCCTGCGGTCTGGGTAAATCTGCTGCAAGGCCATGGCATAGGCGCGCATTTGTCGTAGCAGTCCCTCTGGCACTTCCTCGGGTGTTCTCGGCACGATCTGGTTCGATTTGAAGTCAACTGCCAGCACGCGCTGTGGTGTGAGGATCAGCCGATCAATCGCGCCAACCATCCGCTGACCATCAATTTCCGCCGTCACAGAGACCTCTTTCAGGCCATTTGGCGCAAAAACCTCTGCCAGATGCGGTGCAAGGATCACGCGCTTCGCTTCCTCCAGCAGGTCTGGAGCGTGTGGGACCAGCACTTTGGCCATGTCTGGCCAATCTGGCTCGGGGGCGTCTGGCAAATGCTCCAGCAGCAGGTGCAAATCCGTGCCACGCGCCATCGCGGCTTGCTGATCAGCCTGGCTTTCGGTTTCGCCAAACAGCGCCTTCGCCCCGCCAAGTGCAGAGGGAGAAAGGGTCTTTGCCGTATCCTTGGCAGCAGGCGCGATATGCGCCGTCCAGTCTGGCAGGGTTGTTTCTGGCGGCACCTTTGCAGGCGCGGAGGTGTCTTGACCGCTCGGCCAATCGCCATGCGCAAAGCTCAGCATGCCAGCTGGTCCTGGGGCTGCACCAATCCGTTCGGCCCCGGCGCGGATCAGATCATACCAAGCCGGTTCGCGTGCAGTTTTGCTATCCCGTTGCGATGCCAGGTTGCCGGCTGCCGCAACGATCAGCCAACTTTGCGCGCGCGTCAGCGCCACATAAAGCAGTCGCATCGATTCCGCCTGCGCCCGCGCCGCCCGCTCGCGCCGTACTTCCTCGATCGCATTTGGACTTTCGCCCGACGGCATGCGCCAAACGGCTGTTTCACCCAAAGCGTACAGCTCGTTACGGTCTTGCGGTGTCAAATCGGCTGTATCGGGAAGGATGACGATGGGGGCTTCAAGCCCTTTGGCACCATGCACCGTCATGACCCGGATCTTGCCACCAGCACCCTCCATCTGGCGCTTGATCTGCACGTCATCGGTTTGAAGCCATGTCAAAAAGCCAGTCAAACTGGGCACTTCATTGCGCTCATAGGCCAAGGCCTGCGCCAGTAGCGCGTCAATTCCGTCTTCTGCTTCTGCTCCAAGCCTGGCAAGAAACTTGCGTCGGCCATCATGCCGGGTCAGGGCGCGTTCGATCAGATCAAACGGGCGCAAATAGTCGGCATGATCGCGCAAATCCGCAAGAATAGAGATGATTTCTGTGTGTTCCGGCGCATGGCGAAGCGCTTCCCAAAGATACCCTTTGCGTGGCTGCGCCAGTGCGTAAAGTTCAGCCTCTGTCATGCCCAGCAATGGGGATCGCAGCAATTCCGCCAGTGCCAGATCGTCTTCGGGCAGCGTCAGGAAGGCCAACAACGCCTTGATGTCCTTTACGGCCATCTCGCCACCAAGATGAAGCCGGTCAGCGCCGGCAATCGGCAGGCCTGCCGCCTTGCAAGCCCGGATCACCTCGGAAAACAGGGGCGAGCGGCGGCGCACGAGGATTAAAAAATCTCCCGCCGTCACCTTGCGTGGCCCTTTGGCACCCGGAATCAGTGCTTCGGATGCCAGAATTTGCGCAATGCGCTCGGCTACCCGTCGACCCAGTTCGGCAGTATGGTGTTCCCCTGCAATCAGATCGACCGGATTTGTCCAATCCTCATCTTCAGGGTTTGATGAAGGGGCAATGGGGGGCCAGATTTCCACGCGTCCGGGCATGGATTCTTGAAATGCGATGTGATGCGACCGCCCGCCAAGCGCGGGGTGCAGCGGCTCGGGAAAGGTTGCGTCAACCAGGTTCAAAATGGCAGGCGAAGACCGGAAAGAGTGTTCCAGTTCAAGGATTTGAAAAGGTGCTCCAACATTGTCCAACCGGTTGCGGAAAGTCTCGCGCATACGAGAAAATGCCGAGACATCTGCACCTTGGAATGAATAGATCGACTGTTTCTGATCGCCCACGACAAAGATTGTCCGATCCAGATCGCGCGCGCCTTCGCCGGATGTGAACTCCTGCGCCAGCAGCTCAATCACGCGCCACTGATCAGGGGAGGTATCTTGTGCTTCATCCACAAGAATATGGTCAATCCCGCCATCCAGCCGAAACAGAACCCATTGCGCAACGGCCGGGTCTGTCAGCAAAGCCTTGGCGCGCGCAATCAAATCATCGAAATCCAGCGCACCACGCAGGGTTTTGCGCTCGGCATAGATTGGCAGAAAGCCGGCCGCGAACTGGTGTAGGGCGGCGCTTCGGTCAACAGCGCGCAATCCCAGGCGCAGCGGGCGCGCATCCTCGACGCGCCGCATCAGATGGGCGAGCCTGTCTCCCAGTTCACCAAGCGCCTGCCGCGTGTCCTTGGTCGGGAAGCGGTCGGTTTTGGCGGCAAAGGGTGCTTTTGCATCGGCCCCATACAGGAACAGGTTTTCAAGCTCAGGTAGCACACCAGGTTGAGGCGTTGCCCAACTCACCTGGCCAAGCCTCAGGGCTGCCTTGACATCACTCTCCTTGCCTTTGGCCATGATAGAGACGACTTCCGGCATCCAAAGCGACTCATCGCCCAGAATGACCTGTGCCAGAAGCGCCTCGGCGGTCAGGTCGGCGGGTAAATCGAACAGCTTGGCAAGTTCGGCACGCGACAGGGGGCGAGACAGGCGCTGCGCTTCGCGCGTAACCTCTGCAGCTAGCTGGCTGAAATCTTCGCCAGTATAGATCGTTGCGAGGGCAGAAAGCGTCTCTGCCAAGGCAGAATCGGCCATTTCTTCGATAATTTCTTCCCGCAGTAACTTGGCCGCCCGGTCGTCAAGTTCGGTAAACTGCGGTGAGACGCCCGCTTCCAGCGGGAAGCGTCGCAGCAGTGTGGCACAAAAGCTGTGGATGGTTTGAATCCGCAATCCGCCGGGGGTTTCAATCGCGCGGGCAAACAGGCGGCGTGCTTCTGCCAATGTGGCCGGTTCGACGCTTCCCTCAATGCCAAGCGCCTCCAGTGCCGGACGCAGCGTTTCTTCTGGCATCATGGCCCATTCGCCCAGCCGCGCGAACAGCCGGTTCTGCATCTCCGAGGCTGCGGCTTTGGTATAGGTGAGGCATAGGATCCGGGCGGGATCGACCCCGGACAGCAGCAAGCGCGCCACCCGGTCTGTCAACACCCGTGTCTTGCCGGAACCGGCATTGGCAGCGAGCCATGTCGACCATCCGGGGCGGGCGGCATCAACCTGACGTTGGCTGGCACTGTCACGCATCCTCTGCCCCTACGATTTCGGGTGTTGCGGTTTGGGTCATTTCCCATTCGCCAAATCGCGCCAAATGATCGTAATCGCCAGCAAAATTCGTTTCAAACATGGCCCTGCGCGAGGTATATCCGGTTTCGCGCTGTGAATAGCGCGCAATCAGCCGATGCAGAGCCTCCCATGTCTGGCCCGAGAGTTCGGCCGTGATTTCTGTCGTCACCATTTTGGGTGAAGAACCAAGGCCGAGATAGGTGATCCGCGCCACTTCCGTCGGCCCGATCTGGCCAAATGCGCCACGTTCAGCCATGCAGGCTGCCAGAAGCAATTGCTTGTCAAAGCTGGCTTGCTGCGCAGGTGTTGGTGGGTTTCCGGTTTTGTAATCAAGGATATGCAGGCGACCGTCTGGCAATATGTCAATGCGGTCCGGCGTGCCCGACAGGATGAAATCCAGCGGTGCCAGGCGAATGCGCCCCTTTTCCTCAAGGCTGACCGGAGTGCCGCCCAGCATACCGTCATGTTCCAGAAAGAAGTCCGCCGCCCGCGCCAGCCGTGCCATCCAGAGCATTCTTGCAGCAGGCCAGGGCACTTCTTCGATCAGCACGCTTTCGGCTACAGAAAGCAGAACAGACCGGGCGGCATCACGATCATGCTGGCCGCGCATCCGGACATAAGTTTCCAGAATTTTATGCAGAGTTGAGCCGCGCAAACGGGCATCCGGAACCGGGTGCATGGGGTTGAGGGGGTATAGCCGCAAGATGTAGCGGGCATATATTTCGTAAGGATTTCGGATCAATGTTGCGATACGGGTAAGCGGCAGTTCACGCGGGCGATGTGCCAAGGGGGGGCGAGGGGAGGGGCGGCGGGCCAAGGGCGTTTCCGCTGCCGGTTTTTCCAGCGCATCAGCCATGTGCAGCCACAGCCTGCCGCGCGCGCGCATGGCCTCCAGCGCTGCGGGGCCCTGGCGCGCAGGCAGTCCGCCCAACAGATTGGTCAGCCGATTGAGCCAACGTGAAGGCACGGTTTCAGCCTCGGCGTCTCGACGAGCGCGGCTGAGAACAACGCGCGGGGCTCCGATCGCCATTTGGTAATCATGCGCTGACAGGCCAATCTGCCGCTCTGGCAGGCTGAGCCCCGCATCCTTGCGCATGCGCCGGTTCAGCCATGGGTCCGGTGCGGGCAGTTTGGGCCAGATCCCGTCATTCAGGCCTGCAAGAATGACCAGATCCGCGCCGTTGACCCGCGCTTCCAAGGTGCCCTGAATCACAATCTGCGGATGCACGCCGCGATCATCCCGCACTTCGCCGCGCTGTAACACGGAGTCGAACAGGTTGCGGTAGTCATGCACAGCCAAAACGCCTGCGATGGGCGCTTCGAACTGCAACTCGTCTAACAAGCGGCGGGCCTCTTGCCCTGCCGCTCCCTGCCAAAGTTTGCCACTCTCGGTGCCCCAAGGGCCGCAAGACATGGCCTCTGCCACAGCCAGGTGGCGCTCCAGATGCAGCGAAAGATTTTGCCGTCTGATATGTGCCAAGCCTGACAGTTGGCTCCCGATCCAGTGAGCCCAATTTGCGGCTTCGGGATGCTTCTGCGTGGAAGCCCAAAGCGCCAGACTTTCGGCGGTCGGAAAAGGGGGGCCCTTGCGACGCAGCGAAAGTTCCAGTTCACGGGTGAACAGAAGGTGCTGGCCGCGTTCGGCTCCGCTGCCCGTCAGCGGATGCTTCAACAAGGTGATCAGGGCTTCGGAGGTCAGTTTTTGGCCGAACAGAGACAGAATATGTCGCAAGAACCGCCCTGGTGCGGTGAGAGGCAGGGGGCGGCCGGCCGAGTCGTCCGGTACCAGGCGCCAACGATCCAGCGCGGCTTCGACCTGACGGGTCAGGCCACGATCGGGTGTGATCAGGGCTGCGCTCACCCCTTGCTCTGCGGCCTCCCGCAAGATCAGGGCAACGGCAAGTGCCTCATCTCGCGGGCTGTCAGCCTCAATCAGGGTCATGTCGCGTGTTGCAAGGTCCAGATCATGCAAATGCTGGCCTTCGGTAAGCCATTGATCGGTGACAGGGGCAGGCCTCAGCGACAGTGAGACCAGCCGGTTGCGGGCGGGGCAGGGGGCGGGCGCGTCCGTCCAGCGCTTGACTGTTTCGGGCCGACAGGCCAGTGCATCGAACAGCTTGCAATACCGATATTGTGGGTGATCCTCGGCTGTCAGGGCATCGTTCATGCCCTCCCACACCGAATTTGGCTGATCGAAATCATAGCCCGGTAGAACGATCATCCCATTGGCGAGGCCAGACACGGCCTGCATAAGCATGAGTGTGGTTTTGCGCGATCCGGTCGATCCCGCAACAATGACAGGCCCGGGAGGCGGGCTGTTTTGCCATAGCCCTGGCAGGGCTTCGATCACCCGTCGCAGCCGCGCCTGTGGGTCCGGGGCCTCGTCTGAGGCAAAAAACGTCTCTAGAATGGCCAGAAACGCCTGACTGCGTGACCAGTGCGCGGAATGGTTCGAGACATCCAGTGTGGCGATCTGATCAGGCGTCACACCCTCGCCCTGCATTTCGTCCATCAGGCTGGCGAGGCTGTCGGCCAGATCGAAAACAGCGGCACGCGGTGCCAGATCGGGCTGTGCCTCCAGCAAGCCAAGCACCAACTGTGTCAGCTCCAGCCTGCGTCGCAATCCGGGCACCGAGGGAGGAATGCCCAGTCGTGCGGCTTCGGGTGACAGGTCTGTGACCAGTCGCAAGCGCGGCAAAAGGATGGCGCCCTCCGCCGTGAGCAGTTGGCTGACGCGACGGCGCATGCGCTGGCTGTTGAGAAACACCGTCACCTTCGCCATGGCTTCCGGGGGGTGCCCCGCCATACGTCGATGCAGCCCGGCAACAAATTGCGCCGGAAAGTCGATCCCGGGGGGCAGGGCAAACAGGTTATCCATTGGCAAGCAGCTTTTCCGCCAGCGCGATGCCTTCGGGCCGTCCGACATCGGCACAACCCCCCTTATGCACCAGACCGAAAGCGCGGCCACGCGCAATCGCATTGTCCCACAGGACGTTCAAAGAAAAGGCATCCTGTTTGATTGCCTTCAGTCCATCCGTGCGGGTGATATGGGCCCCGATATAGGTGTGGCCGGGGCGGCCTTGCGCGCGGGTCAGCCGATGGTCCGCATCCATGACAAAATCGCCGGTGCCATGGTGCCCGGTAAAGTCTGCGGCTGGCAGCAAGAGCAGCAACACATCCATGCGGGCTGGATCCCAAGCCTCTGCCAACTGCTTCAGGGGGTTTTGGCCTGTCCAGACCCCATCGCTGTTCAGCACAAAAACCGGGTCCGCCGCCAAAAGCGGCAAGGCGGCCCGCAGGCCGCCGCCGGTTTCCAGAATTTGGGCGCTTTCATCTGAAATCAGGATGTCGGGCCGTTCTCGCAGATGATCCCGGATCTGCTCTGCCAGGTAATGCGTGTTCACTACGGTTCTCAGCCCCGGAAGTGCCTGGGCCAGGGCATGATCCAGCAGGCATTTTCCGCCAACCTCGATCAAGGGTTTGGGGCGATTGGCCGTCAGGGCACCCATCCTTGTGCCGAATCCTGCGGCGAAAATCATCAGGGCGTTGGGCATTGATCGGCGATCCTTGCGAGGCGTTCTGGGCTGGGTGCGGGCAGCAGCTCATTGCATAGCGGGGCCAACCGCGCCAGCGCCGGATGGCTGAGGTTTTGCTGCAATTGAAGCCAGACTCGTGGTATCAAGTGCAAGTAACCGGGCTTGCCGCCATGCAGGCAGAGGCGCGCAAAAATACCCAGGATGCGCAGGGCTCTTTGTGTGCCGAGTGTGGCATAGGCGGCGGCAAATGCTGTTTCACTTTTGCCGCTGACCAAACGGAAAGTGGCGCAGGTTTCGGCTTCGACCTCCGGGCGCACATCGCGGCGGGCGTCTTGCAGAAGCGAGACCAGATCATATTCTGGCTGGCCAGCCTGAGCCAGTTGGAAATCCAACAGCCCAACGCGTGCCAAGCCTGTTCTTTCCGGCAACCAAAGCAGGTTTTCAGCATGGAAATCCCGCAAGATCAGAACACGCGGCCCATCGGCGTGGCGAGCCAGTGCTTCGGTCAGGGTCGCAATGAAATCGGCAGTGTCGCAGCGTGTTCCTGTAATGCCAAAGCGATACCAGTCCAGTGCGAAAGCTGCGGCTTCGGCCCAATCCTGTGCTGTCAGATCGGGGAGCCCTGGCGGGAGAGGAGCGTTTTGCAGGTGGAGAAGCGTGTGGGCGGCCTCGGCATAAAGCTCTGTTTCAGCCGAGGGATCGCTGGCAAGCAGGCGCGCATAAATGCCATCGCCCAAGTCTTCCAGCAACAAAAAGCCGTTTTCCAGGTCTTTGGCCAGGACGCGTGGTGCCGAAAGGCCAAGCGCTCCCAGATGCTGCGCGATGGCAATGAAGGCCGCCGGGTCATCGCCGCGACCGGGAGGGGCGTCCATCAGAACGGCCGTCTCGCTGCCAAGGCGCAGCCGATCATAGCTGCGGTCTGACGCATCGCCGGCGAGAAACCGTCTCTCGGCGGCCCCCCAGCCGCAGGCCTCCAGAAAGCGCTGCGATAGATCAAGTCTGGTCATGCGATCCCCTCCAGCAAGGGGTGATCGACCGGGTTGAATGTCACCCGACGCCCATTCTCCTCTGTCGAAAATGCAAGGTGCAGGGCATTGGGCGGGGCCAGATCGCCCAGGCGATCCGGCCATTCAACCAAGCAAATCGCGGTTGAAAAGGCGGCTTCCAGCCCCAGCTCCATGACCTCATCAGGATGTGAGAGGCGGTAGAGGTCGGCATGCCAAATCTCTGCCCCGCTACCTTCATAGGTCTGAATCAGTGTGAATGTGGGCGAGGGCACGTCGATCTCGTGCCCCATCAGCGCTCTGATCACTGCGCGGGAAAAATGCGTTTTTCCAGCACCGATCTGGCCGGAGAGCAGCAAGACCTCCCCAGCCCTCAGCTTTGGTGCGAGGTGTCTGGCGAGCCTGTCAGTGGCCGCCTCATCGGGCAGGAACAAGGATGCAATCATGTGGGACAGTTTTACCGCCCACTCCGGCACCCGCAAGCAGGATCAGGCGCGTTTCAGTTGACGCTCGAGGTGTAGCGCGTGTCCGCTAAGGGTATCTCGTTCGGGAGTGCTGAATTTGACCAAAGTGGCACCACCAGGCAAGGCGCGCAATTCGCAACGGATCAGCCTGCCATCCAGCAGACGCACTTCGCCCGCCAGCATGTCACAATTTGCGGCCGTGTTACAAAATGCTTCGGCTTCTGCCCAGAAGCTGCTGGGGGCGCAGCGGTCTTGCCACCATTTGCAAATCTGTTTGAGACTGGTCTGGCCAAGGCTGCTGGCCGGATCATGGTCCCACAGGGCGGCGTAGCTGGAATTGGCAAGCACCAGCGCCCCACCCGAGGAAAAGACCGCGACGGCTTGATCCAGGGCATCCAGCACCGATTGGCCAAGCTCCAGATCTGCCCGAAAGCGCCGGATGCGCGACATTTCGGTCGAGATGTCATCAAACATCAGGGCCAATGCCCCATTGGGGTGCGGGCGGCCGACCAATCGGTAAGTCTGCCCGGATGGCAGGTTCCAGGTTTCTTCATAAAGGCCAGAGGAGGCGGCCTTTTCCAGCTCGCTCATCTGTTTGCGCCAGCTTCGATAATCTTTCGGCTCCGGGATCATGTTGCGGTCCCGCATGGCATCCAGAAAGGCAAAAAGTGTTGGGCGTGCCGAAAGAAAATCTGGCGGCAGTTCACAGAGGTCCAGAAGCGCCGGATTGAACAGGGCCAACTGTCGCTGCCTGTCAAAGATGGCAAGGCCGGTGGGCAGATGAGCAAAAGTCTTGGTCAGGGTCTGGGTGAAGTCGCGCAGCGACGATTCGGCCTTGACCGTTTGATCGCAGGGCGTTGCGTAGAACAGCCGCTCATTGCCATCTTCTTCATGTGTCACGTCATACCAGTTGCCTTCGCCATTGGGTGAGGGCAGTTTGTGTCGGTGGCTGGTAAAGCCTTGTGTCACATGAGTGGCCGTCATGCGCCCGTCAAACAGTCTGGGCAGCGGCCAGGTCAGATCACGACCTGCTTCAAGCCTGGTGGCGGCCTCAGCCAGATAGCGGGCATTGGCCCAGATGACCTCACCCGTCGCGCTCTCGCGCCAGATCAGCATCGGGCTGCGCGCAATCGCGGCACGAAGATGCTGAACCTCTTGATGCAGGGCCTTTTGTGTCAGCAGATCCTGATTACCCTTTTCAGGCAGGCTTTCGGCCTCATGCAGCGCAATACGGGTCAGGCCGCCCCGCAGTTCGGCTTCGACAGCCAGCATGCTACCGTCTGGCTGTGGCTCTGTCAGGGCGATCTGGCCGACCTCGTGCAGAACGGCCAGCCGTTGTTCCACCTCTGGAAAACGGGGGGCGAGATAGGCAAGCAAACGCAACCATGGCGACCCATTTCCACCTTGCGCGATCAGTGCCCGCGCCGAGGGGGTGGCGTCGATCAGCATATCGCCGTCGAACAGAAAGGTCGTGCCGCCGCTGCGATCCGCGAAAACTGTGGTGGATGTGTTGTCGCCGCTGCTGTGCAGGGCGGCAAGAAGGAAGATGCTGCCAAGGGCGATCAGCCCACAGGTCAACACCAGCACCATTGAGGGCACCCAATCCGTCAGCATGTCGAATCCCCAAGCATTCTGCCTTTGGAGCAGCTTGCAGATGGAAGGTTAATGCTTGGTTAAGGCTGCTCTGGCCCGACTTGGCCTGAACCGGCGGCCTTGGCTTACATGTTCAGCGGATTTTGCCCCAATGGCCCGGCTGGTGCCACGATGCGTGCCAGTGGCCAGTGCAGTTCGACAATGGCCCCGCCGCCTGCCTCCGGTGCCAGATTGGCAAAGGACAGCCGCGCGCCAGTTCGTTCCAACAGCGTTTTGGCAATGAATAGACCAAGCCCCATACCTTCATATTCGGGGCGCTGATCCTGTCTTGCGGTTGGGTCCTGGCCTGGCCTTCGGCTGCGCAGGAAGGGCTCACCCAAACGCCCCAGTTCATGCGCCGGATAGCCGGGGCCATCGTCGCGAATACGCATCACCAACTGATCTGCGCTCCATTCCGCTTCGACAGTGACGGTGGATCGGGCGAAATCCACGGCATTCTGGATCAGGTTGCGTAGCCCGTGCAGCACTTCGGGTTGCCGCTGCACCAGCAGATCGGACGCATCGGGCTGGGGTGGGATCAGCGTAAAGGTAACGGTTTTGCCGCGCGCCATATGCGGTTCTGCCGCCTCGGCCAGCAGAGATGAAAGCGGCGCTTGCCGTAGGTGCAGGTCATCCCTCCCTGCCCTGCCCATGCTGCGCAGGATCTCGCGGCAGCGGTCAGCCTGTTCCCGGATCAGCCGGGCATCCGATTGCAGGTCCGGTTGATCGTCCAACTCGTCGATCAGCTCTGTGCTGACCAGCTTGATGGTTGCCAGAGGCGTGCCCAACTCATGCGCTGCTGCGGCAACAACGCCGCCAAGATCGGTCAGCTTCTGTGCCCTGGCCAGCGCCATCTGAGTGGCCAGCAGGGCCTCTTGCATGGCATGGATTTCTGCCGAAACGCGATGGGCATAAGAGCCGAGAAACAGAATTCCGATCACCACAGCCAGCCAGAAGCCAAAGGCAAACAGCGGTGGCAGGCTGAAGGTCATGCCGTCAGGCAGCGACAGCGGCAAATGCGTCACTGACAAGGCCGAAACACAGGCAATCGCAGCCCCGCCCAGAACCAGTGTCGCCCGTGCTGTCAGGGCCGTTGCCGAGATTGTCACGGGGGCTACGATCAGCAACACAAAAGGGTTGGTCAATCCGCCGGTCAACCATAGCAACAGCGCAAGCTGCGCCAGATCGAAGCTCAGCACCAGAAACACCTGATGCTCTGAAAGCCGGGTGTTTTCTGGGTAGAGAAATTGCAGGAACAGATTGCCAACGACAGACAGGCCGATCACCAGCATGCAAAGTCCGATTGGCAGACCGATGCCAAAGAGGCGGTGCGCTATCAGCAGCGTCACCCCCTGTCCAAGAATGGCGGCCCAGCGGATCAGAGTCAGGGTGCGCAGTTGCAGCACACCGCCGGAGGAGGGAAAGGCAAGTTCGGTCATGGGGTGGCGTCCTGCCGCAGTTGCGGATTTGCCATTGTTAAAAGGCCTGTCATGCGGGATCAATGCGCCCGGAAACAGCGCAGGTGCATGATGCAGAAACTTTATGCCGGAATTGCCGTGGCAGCCCTGGCCGGGATCGTGGTCGGGCCGCTGGTCTATCGCCAGATCAACAGCTCAACTGACCCCTTCATGGCGTGTCGTCAGGGGGCTGTGGGGGGTGGCGCAATTGGCGGACCGTTCACGCTGATCAATGGTGATGGCCAGACGGTGACCGATGCGCAGGTCATCACCAAACCGTCTCTGGTATATTTCGGCTATACCTTCTGCCCGGACATTTGCCCCTTTGATGCGGCGCGCAATGCGCAAGCTATCGACCTGCTGGAGGGCAAGGGGGTGGACGCCCAGCCGGTCTTTATCTCCATCGACCCAAAACGGGATACGCCCGAGGTGATGAAAGATTTTGCTGCGAACTTGCATCCGAAAATGGTGGGGCTGACGGGCAGCGAAGAACAGGTCAAAGCGGCCTCGCTGGCTTACAAGACATATTTCAAGGCGCAACCGGCAGAGGATGAGTTTTACCTCGTTGATCACTCGACCTTCACATATCTGGTCTTGCCGCAGATTGGCTTTGTCGAGTTTTTCAAGCGGGAAACCACGCCGGAGCAGATGGCCGAGACCACAGCCTGTTACATAGAAGCTGCGAAAGGCCTGCCACAAAATTGACCTTTGGCCCAAAGCGGCCTAGGTATTACACGGGTGGCGTGAAACGGGGATGAGGCAATGATGGATGATCTGAGCGCCGAGCTGGGCCCGGACCGCACGTTGCTGCTGGTCGATGATGATGAATCCTTTGTGAAGCGCCTCGCCAAAGCGATGGAGAAGCGCGGCTTTATCACGGAAACGGCCGAAAGTGTCGCGGCTGGCAAGGCCATTGCGCAAAGCCGCCCGCCCGCCTATGCGGTGGTTGATCTGCGTCTGGAAGATGGCAATGGTCTCGATGTGGTCGAGGCTCTGCGTGAGCGTCGTCCGGATTGCCGTATTGTGGTTTTGACAGGATATGGGGCCATTGCAACGGCCGTCGCAGCTGTGAAAATCGGCGCTACAGACTATCTCTCAAAGCCTGCGGATGCCAATGAAGTGACCAATGCGCTTCTTGCGCGCGGGGAGGTTTTGCCAGAACCACCCGAAAACCCGATGTCGGCAGATCGGGTGCGTTGGGAACATATTCAGCGTGTTTACGAGATGTGCGATCGCAATGTTTCGGAAACCGCGCGCCGTTTGAACATGCATCGGCGCACGCTGCAACGCATCCTCGCAAAGCGTAGCCCGAAATAAGATTGCCGATTGGTCAATGCAGGATTATAAGCATGGGTAATATACCCGTGCTGGTATTCTTTGGTGCTTGCTAAAGATCGCCAGAAATCCACAAAATGCCAGAAAACCCGCAAAGGAATGCCAGATGGACCTGAACGCGCTTTCGCTGAAAGAATTGAAAGACCTGCAATCCCAGATTGCGCGCGCTATTGCCTCTTATGAAGATCGCAAGAAGAAAGAGGCTGTCGCAGAGCTTGAGGATCGTGCGCGCCAGATGGGATTCTCCCTTGCCGAATTGCTGGGCACTTCACCGGTGCGCAAACGAGCGCCTGCATCGGCCAAATACGCCAATCCCTCGAATCCGACGGAAACCTGGTCTGGCCGTGGCCGCAAACCGCGTTGGTTTGAGGCTGCGCTGGCCGAGGGCAAATCCCCCGAGGATATGGCCGTTTAAGAATACCCGGCGGTTTAGCTGTCGATTTCCTGCAATAACGCCAAGTGCCGGGCTGTATAAGCAGCCCGCACTTCAACAGGCGGGCGCAGGCGGATCTCCACCTCGCACATGACAGCTTCGGCCGGGCGGCCAAAAAGGCGGTTGGCCTCTGTCACATCAAAGCCGGCAATTTGCACGGCCTCCAGCCATGCCGAAATCTTGTCTGCACTTTTGATGGATTTCTTGACCGTGGCCGGCAACTGCGCAGGAAGCCCAAAGCGAAGATGAATGGCTGCCGTCAGGCGCTGGTCCAATTCGCCATATGCGCTGCCAATCGCAGCTTTCACCGGGCTGATCATATCACCAATCACATATTCCGGCGCGTCATGCAAAAGGGCGGCCAGCTTCCATTTAGGGTCAATACCCGGATTTTGCAGAGCAAAAATCCGCTCTACCAGAATAGAATGTTCAGCGACCGAATAAGGGTGATCGCCCAAGGTCTGACCATTCCAGCGCGCGACAAAGGCCAGGCCATGCGCAATATCTTCTACCTCAATATCCATTGGGGTCGGGTCCAGCAGGTCCAGCCTGCGCCCTGACAGCATCCTTTGCCATGCCCTTTTCATCTGGCCCTCCCTTTGTCACAGCATTGCCGCGTGGCCTTGGCCAAGGCAAGGCGGCAGGGAAAACAAGGGCAGATGACGATTTCTGCTGAAACTTCGTGCCGCTTGTCGCTATCAGCGCTGATGTGTCGCATAAGGCAATCCGTCGTCCTGCCCATATGGCGACGCTTCAAGGCCGCTCATCGCTCAGGGAATGCACTGATGACCTCCTCTTCCACGAACTTCGTCCTCACCGTCACCTGCCCTTCCACGCGCGGGATTGTTGCGGCAATCTCGGGCTTTCTGGCCTCGCAGGGCTGCAACATCACAGACAGCGCGCAGTTTGACGACCGTGAAACCGGTCGCTTTTTCATGCGCGTGACTTTCGCCAGCGAAGATGGTGTCAGCGCCGTCGCCTTGCGTGACCAGTTCGCCGCCATCGCCACCCCATTTGGCATGGAATGGCAGATCGGCGCGGCGGGCGAAAAGATGAAGGTCATCATCATGGTTTCGCGCTTTGGCCATTGCCTGAATGACTTGCTCTACCGCTCCCGTATCGGTGCCCTGCCGATCGAGATCGTGGCTGTGATCTCTAACCATATGGATTATCAGAAAGTCGTGGTGAATCAGGATATTCCTTACTACTGCATCAAGGTGACCAAAGAAAACAAGGCGCAGGCCGAGGCTGAACAGATGCGCATTGTTCGCGAAACCGGGGCGGAGCTGATCGTTCTGGCCCGCTACATGCAGGTTCTGTCGGAGGAGATGTGCGCTGCCATGTCGGGGCGCATCATCAATATCCATCACTCCTTCCTGCCCAGCTTCAAAGGGGCCAACCCCTACAAGCAGGCCTTCGAGCGTGGCGTAAAGCTGATCGGGGCCACCTCGCATTACGTCACCACCGATCTGGATGAAGGCCCGATCATCGAGCAAGACATCATCCGCGTGACCCATGCTCAATCGGGTGAAGACTATGTCAGCCTTGGCCGTGATGTGGAGGCGCAGGTTCTGGCCCGCGCGATCCATGCCCATGTTCATCGCCGGGTCTTTCTGAACGGAAACAAAACCGTGGTGTTCCCTCCGTCGCCAGGCAGCTTTGCGTCTGAGCGGATGGGCTGATACCGGATCGGTGTATCAGCGGCGATCACGCCGCTTTTCGCGGTGCGGGCAGGGTCTCTGCCTGCATCGCTTATTCCGGCGGCAGCATCGCTTGCAGCGTTTCCAGATGGTCGGCCTCGGCGGCGGGTTTGTCATCGCGGATGCGGTTGATCCGTGGAAAACGCATCGCCACGCCGGATTTGTGCCGCGAGGAGCGGTTCAGACCTTCGAACGCCACCTCCACCACCTTGCTGCGCGCGACCGAGCGCATGGGGCCAAAGCGCTCGATCGTGTGGGTGCGCACGAAACGGTCCAGTTCTTTCAACTCGGCATCGGTGAAGCCGAAATAGGCCTTGCCCACTGGTACCAGTTCATCCCCGTTCCAGACGCCAAAGGTGAAATCGGAATAATAGCCCGAGCGTTTGCCATGCCCGCGCTGCGCGTACATCAGAACGGCGTCAATCAGGAACGGGTCACGCTTCCATTTGAACCACGGGCCCTTCACCCGCCCGGCCAGATAGGCACTATCGCGGCGTTTGATCATCACGCCTTCAATCACCGCCTCGGGCGGATTGGCGCGTAGTGCGGCGAGGGCCTCCCATGTCGCAAAGGGCAGTTGCGGCGAAAGGTCGATCTGCGGCCCTTGTGGGAGTTCGGCCAGAACAGCGCGGCGGCTATCATAAGGCAGAGCACGCAGGTCACGCCCCTGCCAGATCAGCACATCATAAAGCCTCAGCCCTGCCGGATGGCTGCGCAGTAGCGCTGCGCTCACTGTCTTCCGATTCAGTCTTTGTTGCAATTCGGCAAAGCTTCCGATCTGCACCCCGCGCCGCACCAGCAATTCGCCATCTACTGCGCCCTCGAAATCCATCAGGGCAATCACATCGGGAAAGGCCCCGCTGATATCCTCGCCAGTGCGGGAATAGAGCCGTTTCAGCCCGCTATCGCTGACCGCCTGCACCCGAATTCCATCCCATTTCCATTCCGCTGCATAATCGGCCGGGTCCAGCGCTGACAGCGCCTCAAAATCGGTTGCGGTCGACAGCATCACAGGGCGAAACGGCACACGGCTCGCAGCTTCTGGCCGTGGCCCTCCCGCGCCCCACGCAAAGAGATCTGTATACGGGGGCACCAGCGCGTGCCAGATTTCCTCCACATCAGCCAGGGGCAGGCCCGCCCAAGTGGCAAAGCTGCTGCGCGCCAGCCGGGCCGAAACACCCACCCGCAGCGCCCCGGTGGCCAGCTTCAAATAGGCATAGCGTTCCGACGGGCCCAAGCTATCCAGCCGCGCAGCAATCACGCCGGGCAGCCGGGCTTTTGGCGTTTCGGTCAGCTCAGCCACAACCAAGGACAAGCTGGGTGTATCACTGCCGTTTATGGGCCAGATCAGGGCAATCGTCTCGGCAAGATCGCCCACAAAATCATAGCTTGCAGTAAAGAGTTGCGCATCTACCCGAGTTTCTGTCAGCCCGCGTAGCAGGCTTGGTGTCACCTGCCGCAACCGCAAATCATAGCTTGCAGTAAAGAGTTGCGCATCTACCCGAGTTTCTGTCAGCCCGCGTAGCAGGCTTGGTGTCACCTGCCGCAACCGCAAATCGCCGGTCAGCGCCGCGAGCATCAACCCACGATCCGGGTCGGCTTGGCTGGCAAAGGTCGCGGCCAGCAACTGCTCCTTGCGCCCCCGCTGTGGCGTGAAGGCAAGGCGTTCCAGCAAGGTGGCAAAGGCGGTCAGGCTCATTCAGCCTCCTCCTCATAGCCCACCATATGCAGGGGCCGCGCTGCACGGCCTTGCATCTCACACCAGCGCATGAGGGCATCTTCACGGCCATGGGTGATCCAGACTTCGCCGGGGTTCACCTCCGCGAGGGTTGCCGTCAGTTGGGGCCAGTCAACATGATCCGAGATGATCAGGGGCAGTTCCACGCCTCTTTGCCGGGCCCGCGCGCGCACCTGCATCCAGCCCGAAGCAAAGCAGATCACTGGATCAGGAAAGCGTTGCACCCAAGGAGAGGCAAAGGCCGAGGGCGGTGCAATCACGATGGCTCCGGCGTAATCACCCTTCTTGCCGCGTGACTCGGTTGCGGGGCGCAGGTCTCCAAGCTCAATCCCCTGCGTGATGTGATACTCGCAAAGGCGCTGCAAGGCACCGTGAATATGGATCGGGGCGTCCCACCCTGCCAGCCTCAGTGCCGCGATCACCCGCTGCGCCTTGCCAAGCGCATAGGCACCGACCAGATGCGCCCGGTCCGGGTAGGCCGCCACGCTTGCCAAGAGCCGCGCGATCTCCGCCTCGGGCGGCGGATGGTGGAATACCGGAAGCGCAAAGGTGGCTTCGGTCACAAAGATGTCACAGGGCATTGGCTCAAACGGGGCGCAGGTGGGCGTTGGCGCCCGGGCATAATCGCCTGATACCACAATCCGTTGGCTGCCCGCCGTCACCGAGATCTGAGCCGACCCCAAAACATGCCCGGCGGGGTGAAAGCTGACCTCCACATTGCCCAGTCGCAGCGGCCCGTCCGCCTCCTGCCTTTGCATGGCAAAGCCTTCTCCATATCGGATCGCCATGATGTCGAGCGTTTGGCGCGTTGCCAGTACGGCACCATGACCGGCCCGGGCATGATCGGCATGGCCATGCGTGATCATGGCGCGTGGCACCGGGCGTATCGGGTCAATGTAGAAATCCCCCTCAGGGCAATAGAGACCTTCGGCCCGCGGGATCAGCAAGGACTGTTGGGGCAAACGCGGCCTCCTGTGAGGGCACGGCCTGCGCCCCTGCCTAGGATATGCGCCTCGTAAGGATATTTCCAAGGGGACAAGCGGGAGACGAACTGAGCCCGTTTTGCCGTTCCGATCCACAAACTTACCCGCGAAAGCGTCTCGGTGTGGAGGTTGTAATGACGAAGGCGTTATCATCGCACCAAACGATATGGCTCTCGGCGGGGCCGTTTCCGTTACAGCCCGAAGCGGGGGGATGAAATCGCAATAATGAAAGCCATGCGTATCAAGTTTCGCCACTGTTAAAGCGAAGGAAACACAGGAAATGCCTGCACTTTCCGAAAGCGCCGAACATGACCTAAAGACGAAGCGAGAACCGTTGTGTCGTCTGCAGGATTTGCATTGCGGTAGCTCCCTTTGTCATCCCCGACACATCACCGCCGGCAATTTCTGCGCGCACAATATAGTTGCGCAAAAGTTTTTTCATGCTGGTGGCATCGGA
>ERZ761609.708-NODE-708-length-36126-cov-35.518034_pt1 | contig 36126 bp, 37 predicted proteins | sample MGYA00511163_ERZ761609 | MGnify/ENA primary metagenome ERZ761609 (study PRJEB28899, sample SAMN02445070) | bioreactor sludge metagenome | biome: EBPR sludge | place: Australia: Brisbane, Thorneside Wastewater Treatment Plant | collected 2011-12-16 ...
TTCTTCACAACACAACACAAATTCTTCTTGCTATCCGGGAGGCATCCATATAAGACACAACCATGACATTCGAGTTGCCCGCCATCCCCGGCACCACGCCTTTCGATGGCAAACAGGCCCAGAAGGGCTACGCGCTGAACAAGATGTGCTTCTCGTTCAACGAAGAGGCCAACCGACAGGCCTTCCTGGCCGATGAAGAAGGCTACATGAAGCATTACGGCCTGAACGAGCAGCAGGCAGCCGCCATCCGTGCCCGCAACGTGCTGCAGTTGATTGCTGCCGGTGGCAACGCCTATTACCTGGCCAAGTTTGCGGGCATTTTCAAGCTGGACATGCAAGACATCGGTGCCCAGCAAACCGGTATGAGCAAAGACGCATTCAAGGCCAAGCTCGTGGCCGCCAACAACCAACCCGGCCTGCAATAAGCCCAACCCCGATCTGGAGAAAACAACATGGCAAAACTCATCGGCGGGCTTGGCACGTCTCACATCCCTGCTATCGGTGGTGCGATCCACCGAGGCGACCAGCAAACGCCTTACTGGAAGCCGTTTTTCGATGCCTTTCCGCCCATTCACGCCTGGTTGTGCGAAAAGAAGCCTGACGTCATCGTCATCTTCTACAACGACCACGGCCTGAACTTCTTCCTCGACAAAATGCCCACGTTCGCCGTGGGTACGGCCACGCAATACGTCAACTCGGACGAAGGCTGGGGCATTCCGTCATTGGAGCCCCTGCGCGGCGAGGTGGACCTGTCGTGGCACATCATCAACACGCTGATTGACAAAGAATTTGACGTGGTCACCTGCCAGGAGATGCTGGTGGACCATGCCTGCTCGCTGCCTTTGAAGCTGTTTTACCCCGAAGGCAACTATCCCGTTACCGTGGTGCCCGTGTGCATCAACACCGTGCAGTTTCCGCTGCCCAAGGCCAGCCGCTGTTATGCGCTGGGCAAGGCAGTGGGCCAGGCCATCCAGAGCTGGGGCAGTGACAAAAAGGTTGCCGTGCTGGCATCGGGTGGGCTGTCGCACCAGCTGGATGGTGAGCGTGCGGGTTTCATCAACAAACAGTTCGACCTGCAGTTTTTGCAAAGCCTGGAATCCAACCCCGAGTGGGCCACGCAATTCAGCGTGCACGAACTGGTCGAAAAAACCGGCACCCAGGGCGTGGAGCTGCTGATGTGGCTGGCCATGCGCGGTGCGCTCACCACGGCAGGGTCGGGTGTGAAGAAGGTGAGTGGCAGCTACCACATCCCCATCAGCAACACGGCCACCGCCGTGCTGGCGCTGGAGCCGAACAATTGACTGTTCAAGTCGCCCGCGCAGGCAGGGTGACGGTCACGACCAGACCAGGGTTGCCTTGTGCAAACGTCAACTGGCCGCCGTGCGCCTGCACCACCAGCTTGCACAGGTGCAGGCCCAGGCCCACGCCGCCTTGGGCACGTGTGCGGGCGGCATCCGGGCGGTAGAACGGTTCGGTCAGGCGTGCCAGTTGGTCTTCCGGCACGCCAGGGCCGTGGTCGCGTACCGTCAGTTCGATGCCTGTGCCATGCGGCACACCGGTGACACGCAGGTGCAGCTCGGGCGGGTGGCTGGCCTGCGCGCTGTGGCGCAGCGCGTTGTCCAGCAGGTTGCGCAGCAACAGTCGCATGCGCTTGGGGTCGAGCGTGAGGGTGGGCAACTGGGAGTCTGCCGATACCGCCACCAGGGCTGCGCCGGCATGGCGTGTCTGCAAATCGGTCAGCACGTCGTGCGCCAGATTGGCCAGGTTGACGGGTTCGCATTGCAGCGCTGCGTGTCGGCCGGCCAGGCGCTCGCTTTCCAGCAGGTCGGCAATCAGCCCGGCCATTTCCTGCAGGTCGCGCAGCAAGGCATCGCGCTGGGGCGAGACATCGGGTGTTTCGGGCAGCAGTTCGGTGTTCAGGCGGGCGCGCGTCAGGGGGCTGCGCAGTTCATGGCTGATGGCCAGCAGCAAGGCACGTTTGGCGTCCAGCATCTGCCGGATGTCGTCGCCCATGGTGTTGATGGTGGCGGCCAGTTCGCCCAGTTCGTCGGGCCCGCGCAGGCAGCGCTGGGGAATGGGCTGGCTGAAATCGCCCGCACCAAAGCGGCGTGCACCATCACCGATGGCATCGAGCGGCTTGAGCAGGCGGCGCACATACCACCAGGCCAGCAGTGTCAGGATGAGCAACGCCGCCAGGGCCACGCCGACCAGTCGCGGACGCCGCTCCAGCACCGCCTCGTTGATGCCAAATTCGATGGTGTGCCCCGTGGCGGTGGTGCGCGTGACCAGTGCCCGCCAGTCTTTTTCATTGCCCCATTCCTCGTGCCGGGTGGCATCGTTGCCTGAAGCATCATCCTTGCGCTTCCACCCGTTGCGTGGGTGGCCGGGGTGGGACTGCCAGTTGACTTGCGGACCGGCGATGCTGATCGTCAGCGGCAGCCGCTGGATGATGGCTTGCGCCCGGTCGATGCTGGGCGGTTGGCTTGCATCCGGATTGACCTCGGCCGCCAGGCGGTCCACATAGTCCATCAGCAGCGGGCGCGCGGCCTCGCGCCAGCCCATCGAAAATGCTTTTTGCGCCCCGGTGATGAAAACAAACGTCATCGCTGCCGCCAGCAGCAGAAACACCAGCACCAGCCGCAGCTTGATGGAGTGCGCCAGTCGGCGCTTGGCCTGTCGCCACGATGTGCGTTGGCGTGGCGGGCCGTCAGCGGGAGCGGCGGTGTTCATGGGGTCACGGGCCGCAGCGCCAGGGCATAACCGGCGTTGCGCAGTGTCTTGATGGCATCCAGCGGCTCCAGCTTCTTGCGCAGGCGGCTGACCACAATGTCCACCGCTCGGGTGTACAGGTCGGCTTCGTGCCCGCGCAGCTGGTTGAGGATGTCGTCGCGGTTGAACACCTTGCCGGGCTCGCGCGCCAGCAGCAACAGCAGTTCGTATTCGGTGCCGGTCAACTCCACCTCGTCGCCCAGACGCTGCACGCTGCGGCGGACGGGGTCGATGCGCAGGCCCTCGAAGCGCAACTCGGGCTCGGCAGGCGTGGGCGCAGATGGCGTTGGCACCGCCACCGGTTTGCGTCTGCGCAGCACGGTTTGGAGCCGGGCCACCAGCTCGCGGGGTTCAAAGGGTTTGGGCAGGTAGTCGTCCGCGCCCAGCTCCAGTCCCACCACGCGGTCCATCACGTCACCACGGGCGGTGAGCATGACGATGGGAATGTCGCTGGTCTTGCGGATGGTGCGGCACAGCTCGAAGCCGTCCATTTCCGGCAGCATCACGTCGAGGATGGCGGCGTCGAACGCGTTGGCCTGCAACTGCGCCAGGCCAAGGCTGGGGCGGTTGGCGTGCACCAGCTGCAGCTCGAAGCGCTGGAAATAGGCCGCCAGCGGCGGCCCCAGGTTGTCGTCATCGTCAATCAGCAGGATGCGGTTCATGGTTTCATTCTGCCAGCGACCCCTGCGTGACCAGGCGCTGGTGGCGCAGGATGAGGCGGCGCAGCTGCTGCTGGGCGGCCTCGCCCAGGGCATCGAAGCTGTCAGCGGCCCGCATCAGCGAGGGCAGGACCGGCGCGGCCATCGCCGGTTGGCGTGCCGACCAGCGCGCCCACAGGCTCAGGGCATGCTCGCGGTCGAACCGGGGGCCCCACACCAGGCTGAGCAGTTCGGCATGCGGTTCATCGGCATCGCGCAGCAGGCTGTGGGCGTGTGCGCGCCCGGTGTGGGCCAGATGGCGGACCATGTGCGCGGTGGTGGGCACAGTGTTGTGAGGGGCGGGTCGCATGGTCGCTCAGACTTATCGGCGCATCAACCCCGGCCCCACCAGCCGTGACCGCGCTTGGCCATTTTCTCGCGCACCTGCTGTTGCTGGGCAGGGGTCAGGCTGTCATAGAAGTCGCCAAACGCGGCCAGCACTTTGGGGGCGCTGCCTTGCATGGCCTGTGTCTTCTGGTCCAGCAGCGCTTGTGCCTGGGTGCGGTTGAACGTGTCGGTGGCAATCAGGGCGGCCAGTTCGGCACGGGGGTCGGCGCTGTTGCCCTTGACGGCCTTGCGGGCGGCGATCATTTCATCGGCCAGCACGCCCAGCTTCTGTTTCTGCGCGTCGTTCAGCTCCAGCTTGCTGCTGACCTTGTCGATGACTTTGCCGCGCACTTCCGTGATGCGTTCGTCGCTCCAACCCCGTGCGTGGTCGCCCCGGTGGCCGCAGGCGGTGGCACCCAGCAAAACGGTGACAGAGGCCAGGGCAATGAGGCTGCGTTTGATCCAGGTTTTCATGATGGTTGCTCCTTTCGGGTAGCTGTTGAACATGACCGTGATGGTGCCGGGGCGGGGCCTGGAACAGGTGTCGGCGCTGTAGCGGTTTTTTTCGTTTTGTTTCACGCAGGGGCACTGAAACAGGGCACCTGGCGTGGGTTGATGGGCTGGCATGAGAAATGCTGCACGCAGCGGGATGTTTGGAAGAAGTCGATGAACATGTCTGAATCCTTGGGTACCCCGGTTTCACACAGCGAACTGCTGGCCACGGCGGCACACCTGCATGTGCAAATGCGCCGGTTGATGGGCCGCGTGACCGACACGGAGTGGATCGTGGCCAGCCCCGACTACGCACGCGCCATGATCAAGCTGGCCAAGGACAAGGCGGTCGAGGACAACCTGCCCACCCTGTTGCAGACGGCGCAGCGGCTGGAGTTGCAGTTGCGCCCCCTGGCACCGCCCGCCAGCACGCGGGCCGCGCCGAATGGATCAGTACCGGCACCGGCACAGGATCCATCAGCGGAAGGCGGACTGTCCGCTGCGGCCCAACAGCTGGCACAGCGCTACGTGGGGCGGCTGCGCTGACACGTGTTGCCGCGGGGCAGCCCGTGGCGGGCACATTCGCCGAGGAGACAGGTGTGGCGAGCCGGGCGGGCACACAATGCCGGTTTGTTCTGTTCACCACTGTCCATGTCCACATTGTTTGACCCCACCCAGGCAGGTGCCCTGTCACTTGCCAACCGCATCGTCATGGCGCCGCTCACGCGCAACCGCTCGCCCAACGCGGTGCCGCAGGCCATCACCGCCACGTACTACGCGCAGCGCGCCACAGCCGGTTTGCTCATTTCGGAAGGCACGGCCATCAGCCATCAGGCGCAAGGCTATGCCGATGTGCCCGGTCTGTATGCACCTGAACAGGTTGAAGGCTGGCGCGCCGTCACCGCTGCGGTGCACGCCGCAGGCGGCAAGATCGTGACGCAGCTCTGGCACGTTGGCCGGGTGTCGCACACCTCGCTGCAGCCGGGGCAGGGGGCTCCGGTGGGGCCGTCGGCCATCACGGCGCAGACCAAAACGGTGCTGATCGATGCCAACGGTACCCCCAGCTTTGTGCCCACCTCCGAGCCGCGCGCACTGGCGTTGGACGAGTTGCCCGGCATCGTGGCCGACTACCGCCGCGCAGCGCGTGCGGCAATGGACGCGGGGTTTGACGGTGTGGAAATCCATGCGGCCAATGGCTACCTGCTGGACCAGTTCCTGAAAACCGGTGCCAACCACCGCACCGATGCCTATGGCGGCTCGATCGAAAACCGCGCCCGTCTGCTGCTGGAAGTGGTGGATGCGGTGTGCAGCGAAATTGGTGGGGACCGCACGGGTATCCGCCTGTCGCCCGTCACGCCGGCCAACGGCATCGTGGATGCCGATCCGCAACCCTTGTTTGAACATGTGCTGCGCCAACTGGCCAGCCGCCGTCTGGCGTTTGTGCATGTGATTGAGGGTTCTACCGGCGGGCCGCGTGAACTGGCTGACCGTCCGTTTGACTATGCAGCGGCCAAGGCGGCCTACCGCGATGCCGGGGGCCAGGGCGCGTGGATGGTGAACAACGGCTACACCCGCGAGATGGCAGATGCCGCCGTGTCTGCCGGGGCTGACCTGGTGTCCTTTGGCCGCCCATTCATTGCCAATCCGGACCTGGTGGAGCGTCTGCGCCGCAATGGCCCGTACAACGAGGGCAACCGGGCCACCTACTATGGCGGTGGCGAAGCGGGCTACACCGATTACCCCGCGTTGGGCTGAACAACCGGTGTCAGCGCGTGCCGGCCCCACGCAGGCGCTGCACGTCCAGTTCGCTGACCGGTTCGGCCCGGTTGCCCCACGCGGTGCGCACATGGGTGAGCACGGCTGCCATGTCGGCATCGGACAGCGTCAGCAGGTAGGGCGGCATGCCAAAGGGGCGCGGGTTGCCTGCGGTGGAGGGGCCGTACCCACCATTCATGGTCAGGTGAATCAGGTTGGCCGACCTGCCCAGCGTGACGGCGCGGTTACCCGCCAGCGCGGGGTAGGCCAACTGCCCGTCTGCCGTGCGCTGGCCTTCGCACTGCGGGCCGTGGCAGTCTGCGCAGTGGCGGGTGTACAGGCGGGCACCTGCTGACGATGCCGACGTGACCGACGCTGGTTCCGTGGCGGTTGGCACCTGCCGGTTGCGCGCCGCACCGGCTGTTTCGGGCAATGCTTTCAGGTAGCTGGCCACGGCGTGCAGGTCGGCGCTGCGCCAGTGCTGCGTGCTGTGCTGCACCACTTCGGCCATCGGCCCGGTCACCACGGCCTGGCTGTTGCGCCCGGTTTGCAGCAGCGCCACCGTGTCGGCAAGGGGCCAGTGCTGCACGCCGCCTTCTGAAGGGTCGTGCAGCGATGGGGCGTACCAGTTCAGCACCGGCATCAGGCCGCCTTGCAGGCTCAACATGTCGGCGTGGCCACCCAGCGCATTGCGCGGGGCATGGCAGGCGCTACAGTGGCCCAGGCCATTGACCAGATACGCACCGCGTTGCGCCTCGGCATCGGCACGGGTGGCGGGGTCGCCGGAACGGTTGACCACCTGCGGAGTGCCGGGCGTGAAGTACAGCGCGCGCCAGACCTTGAGGGCAGCCTGTGTGTTGTAGGGCCATTGCACCTGGTGGGCAGGCCTTGCCTGGTCGGACGGTGGCAGCGATTGCAGGTAGGCAAACAGCGCGTCGCTGTCGTCGCGGGTGATGTGCGTGGTGTTGTTGAACGGAAACGCGGGGTACAGCCAGCGGCCATCGCGCGACTGGCCGTGGTGCAGCGCGCGGTAGAAGTCGTCTGCCGACCAGCCACCCAAGCCCTGTGCTGAAGGGGTGAGGTTGCTGCTGAACACCGTACCAAACGGCGTGGGCACGGCCCGCCCGCCCGAGAACGGCAACTGGCCCCGCGCGGTGTGGCAGTGCTGGCAGTTGCCCAGCACGGCCAGGTAGCGCCCGAGTTCGATCTGTTCGGGTGAGCTGGCCGTGCCCTGAGTGGGCGGTACGGCCACGGGCTGGCTGGGCCACAGCGCCCACACACCTGATGCCACCAGCACGGCCAGGCAGGCCATCCACAGCCGCTTCATGGTGTGCCCCCGGCGTGTGCAGTGGGTTGCTTCAGCGCACCGCACTCCAGTGGTGTGGGTTCGGGCAGTGCAGCCATTGGGCGGGCGTCGGCGGGCAAGGGCTGGCTGGCCAGCCATGCACTGACGGCAGCCACGTCGGCAGGGCCCAGGCGGCGGGCAATGTCGGCCATGCAGTCAGGCGCGGCGGCACGGCGTGCCCCGGATTGCCAGGCACCCAACTGGCTGTTCAGGTAGTCGCGCGGCAAACCGGCCAGACCCGGTGTAAACGGCAGCACACCGGTGAAGGCCTTGCCGTGGCAGGCCGCGCAGGCCGGCAGGCGCAGTGCCTTGTCACCGTGCAGTGCCAGTTGCTCGCCGCGCGCCAGCGCCTGCGGGCTAGCCGAGACCGGTGCCGGTGGCGGGTAGGGCAGCGACAGGTTGGCAAAGTGCGTGGCCATGTCGTGCAGGTATGCGGGCGACAGCGGCTCCACCATGTGGGTCATCAGCCGGTAGTTGCGGTTGCCGTGGCGGAAGTGCATCAACTGGTTGTACAGGTAGCCAGCCGGTTTGCCCGCGATGCGGGGGTAGTAGCCATCTGGTCCCGCCTGACCCTGTGCGCCGTGGCAGGCGGTGCAGGCCTGCACGCGTTGGGCCATGGTGTCGGCTACGGCGGGCGCGGCCACCGATGGCAACATCCAGAAGGCGGTCAGACTGCCAAAAATGAATATAAAAAATGACTTTTGCGCTTTTATATAATCACTTTTAAGATATGAAAAAACTAGCATAAATATAGTTATATACAAGCGGAAAGTGTGGATTGTCGCTGTGTCTGCGTGTGTGCTCAAGGTGGTGATGCTTGATTCGTCGGCATCGCACCGATGCCTGCCATGCAGGCTGGGGGCAGGCTGTGCGGTGCCGTGGCGGCTATAGTCCTTGGTTGAGCATGACACCCACCACCCGCCGTGTTCTTCAAGCTGTGCTGTACGAGGCCGGGGCCATTGCGTTTGTGGGGCCGGTGCTCGGGTTTGCGTTCGGCAAGCCTGCCAGCTCAACGTTTCTCCTGGCCGTTGTGCTGTCCACCATCGCACTTTGCTGGAACTATGTTTTCAACGCGTTGTTCGAGCGCTGGGAGTCTCGCCAGGTGGCCAAGGGGCGAAGTCTCGCCAGGCGCGTGGCGCACGGAACAGGTTTTGAAGGCGGCCTGACCATCCTCCTGGTGCCCGTCATGGCTTGGTGGCTCGAGACGTCGTTGCTGACCGCATTCGTGGCCAACCTCGGTCTGCTTGCGTTTTTCTTCGTGTACGCGATTGCCTACACTTGGTTGTTCGACAGGGTGTTCGGTTTGCCTGAGTCCGCGCGGAGCCCTTGAAGCCTGCCGCCGGTTGACCGGTGGGCGGCCCGTGACGGTAGCCACCGCTGCGGTACAGTCCTTCACATGGAACTGTATGCCCTGTTTGTGTTGATGGCCACGGCCACGGTGTTGAGCCCTGGGCCGGGTGTCGTCATGACGCTGACCAATGCCCTGCGGTATGGATTCCGAGACACGTTCGGCGGCATTCTGGGCGTGGCCACCGGCGCGCTGCTGGTGGCCGCCCTGTCGGCCACCAGCCTGGGGGTGCTGCTGGCGACGTCTGCCACGGCCTTCACGTTCATCAAGCTGTTGGGGGCAACCTACCTGGTGTACCTGGGTGTTCGGCTGTGGCGGGCACCGCCGTTTCATTTTGCTGCCGGGGCGGCACACGAAGCCAGCTTTGGCCGCCGGTTTGCCGAGGGGTTGACCCTGCAGTTCACCAACCCCAAGGCGATTTTCTTTTTCCTGTCGGTGTTGCCGCAGTTCATCGATGCGCGCCAGCCCTACACGGTGCAGTTTGCTGTGCTGGTGGGCACCTACAGCGCGCTGGTGGTGGTCATCCACTGCGGGTATGCCCTGTTCGCCCAGCGGGCCAGGGGGTGGCTGTCGTCCGAGCGCGGGGGACGCCTGGTCAACCGCGTGGCGGGCACCACCTTCATGTGCTTTGGCGCGGCGCTGGCCGTTGCCAAGCGCTGATGTTCAGTCTGCCTTGAGTTGTTGCTCCAAGTCATGCAGCACCTGGTAGCAGCCCAGCACGCTTTCCACACTTGAGTTGGGCTGGCGGCCTTCGCGGATGGCCGCAAAGAACTCGCGGTCCTGCAATTCAATGCCGTTCATGCTGACCGCCACCTGGCTCACGTCGATCTTTTCTTCCTTGCCGGTGAACAGGTCGTCGTAGCGGGCGATGTAGGTGGCCGTGTCGCCGATGTAACGGAAGAACGTACCCAGCGGGCCGTCGTTGTTGAAGCTCAAACTCAGCGTGCAGATGGCCCCGTTGGCGGCTTTGAGCTGAATGCTCATGTCCATCGCAATGCCCAGCGTGGGGTGAATGGGGCCTTGGATGGCATTTGCCTTCACGATCGGGCTGCCGCACTGGTAGGCAAACAAATCGACCGTGTGGGCAGCGTGGTGCCACAGCAGGTGGTCGGTCCAGCTGCGGGGCTGGCCCAGCGCGTTCATGTTGGTGCGGCGGAAGAAGTAGGTTTGCACATCCATTTGCTGGATATTGAACTCGCCCGCCTTGATCTTGTTGTTCACATACTGGTGGCTGGGGTTGAAGCGGCGGGTGTGGCCGCACATGGCCACCAGACCGCTGGCCTTGGCCACGCGCACCACGTCTTCGCCTTCGGCCAACACGTCGCACAGCGGAATTTCCACCTGCACATGCTTGCCCGCCTTCAGGCAAGCCAGGGTCTGGCTGGCGTGCATCTGTGTGGGCGTGCACAAAATGACGGCGTCCACCTCGGGCAGCGCCAAGCTGTCGGCCAGCTCGGTGGTGACGTGGCCGATGCCGTACTTGGCGGCCACTTCGCGGGTTTTGTCCAGGTCGCGGCTGATGAGGCTGACGACTTCCACGCCCTCGATGTTTTGGATGCCGTCCAGGTGCTTGATGCCGAAGGCACCGGCCCCAGCCAGGGCGACTTTGATGGTGTTGCTCATGGTTGTTCAGTTTTCCAGAATGAGATGCCCCACTGCCGTGTTGGAGGCGGGTACATGATAAAAACGGCGCCTGACGCTTATTGGGTGGTTTTTGTCAGCTACGTCAGCCATAGCGCCTCGCGCGATGAGCCACATCACCAGTTCAATGCCTTCGCTGCCCGCCTCGCGCACGTAGTCGATGTGCGGGGTGGCGGCGCAGGCGGCGGGGTCAGCAATCATCTGGTCCAGCCACGCGTTGTCCCATTCGCGGTTGATGAGCCCGGCGCGTGCCCCCTGCAACTGGTGGCTCATGCCGCCCGTGCCCCAGATGTGCACGTTCAGGTCGTCGTCATAACTTTCCACTGCCTTGCGAATGGCCTGGCCCAGTGCAAAACAGCGCTGGCCGCTGGGCACGGGGTACTGCACCACGTTCACGGCAAAGGGAATGACCGGGCAAGGCCAGGCGTCCTTTTTGGGGTCCAGCTCGCCGCACATCAGGCTCAGCGGCACGGTCAGGCCGTGGTCCACCGCCATCTTGTTCACGATGGTCAGGTCAAAGTCCTGCTGGATGACCGATTGCGCAATGTGGCTGGCCAGCTCGGGGTGGCCCTTCACCACGGGCACGGGGCGTGGGCCCCAGCCTTCATCGGCGGGTTGGTATTCGGCAGCGGTGCCGATGGCAAAGGTGGGAATCAGGTCCAGGCTGAACGCGGTGGCATGGTCGTTGTAGACCAGAAAGATGACGTCGGGCGGGTTGTCGGTCATCCACTGCCTGGAGTACTCATAGCCTTTGAACACAGGCTGCCAGTAGGGCTCGTGGGTTTTGCCCAGGTCAATGGCTGCGCCAATGGCGGGCACGTGGCTGGTGTAGACGGATGCGGTGATGCGGGCCATGGTCAGTCTGCTTTCGGGTGGTTGGCGCCCTGCGGTTGGCGGTGTGCCTGGGCATCGCCGTCTTCGCCCACGTAGCGGTTGCCGTCGATTTGGCGGCCCCCGGCCAGCATCATGGCGCGGTACTCGTCTTCGGTCATGCCGGTCATGCTGCCCGCCATCTGCTGGAAGCTTTTGCCATCGGTCGCCCCGATTTTGGCCAGGAAGTAGATGTTGCCGCCGGTGCGCATGCACCAGTTCAGGTCGCGGGCCAGCACGGCCTGCTTTTGCTCTTCGGTCATGGCCCACTCGTCCAGGTAGGCGCGTTCGTTGGCCTTGAAGCGCTCCCGGTTGGCGGCCTTCATGAGGCTCATGCAGAACTGGTTGAGCCAGTAGCCTTTGCGGCTCTGCTCGGCATCAAAAATGATGGTGCCGGGCACGTCGAGGTAGGGTTTTTCGAGGGCCATGTCAGCCTCCGCGGAGCCGTCTCAAGGAGGCTGAGGCCCCAAGACTTGGACAAGTTTGGGGTAGTGAATGAATATGGACGTGGGGGCTCATTTCGAGACTTCCTCTGGCCAGTACAGGCGCATGGGGTTGGTGACCAGCAGTTTTTGCTGCAGTTCAGGCGTGGTGGCGATGTGGGGAATGAAGTCCACCAGCAGGCCGTCGTCAGGCATGTGGTCTTTCAGGTTGGGGTGAGGCCAGTCGGTGCCCCACAGCACCCGGTCGGGGAACTCCTCGACCACGCGTCTGGCAAACGGCACCACGTCCTGGTAGGCAGCCTGTTCGCCGTTGAGCGCTCTGGGGCCGGTCACGCTCAGGCGTTCGGGGCAGCTCACCTTGCTCCACACATTGGGGTGCTGGCGCATGAACTTCAGGAACAGTTCGAACTCCGGGCCGAAATCATCACCGTTCATGGGCTTGGACACATCGGGCCGCCCCATGTGGTCGACCACCACAGTGGTGGGCAGCGCGGTGAAAAAGTCCCACAGTTCGGGCAGATCTACCGCCTCGAAGTAAATCACCACATGCCAACCGAGTTTGGCGATGCGACCTGCAATCTCCATCAGTTCGTCTTTGGGCGTGAAGTCCACCAGGCGTTTGACGAAGTTGAAGCGCACGCCGCGCACCCCGGCGGTGTGCATGGCCTGCAGTTCGTCGTCCGTCACCGAGCGGCGCACCGTGGCCACGCCGCGTGCCTTGCCGCCGCTGCTGGTGCAGGCGTCAATCATGGCGCGGTTGTCGGCCCCGTGGCAGGTGGCCTGTACCACCACGTTGCGGGCAAACCCCAGGTGGTCGCGCAGGGCGTACAGCTGGTGCTTGGAGGCGTCGCACGGGGTGTACTTGCGTTCGGGGGCGTACGGAAACTCCGCGCCCGGCCCGAACACGTGGCAGTGCGCATCCACAGCACCAGCGGGCAGCTGGAAGCGGGGTTTGGCGGGGCCGGTGAACCAGTCAAGCCAGCCGGGGGTTTTGGTGAAGTTGCCAGTGGTGGGGTGGGACATGCGCGGCAGGCAGGGCAAAGGTAGACACAGGGAGAAGGCGATTGTGAGATCGATCCCCGTATTCACCAAGCCGCATGACGCACTTTCTGTTATCAGAAAAGTTGATGCCCGCAACGGTGTGCCCATTGTGTGTGGCGCACCCTGGCCGACGGCTGGGACAGTCTGGCAACCCCTGAGCCGCCAGCGGCCTGCCACCGACTCTTGTGGCGGCAGAAGAACTAAGAGCGTAGCAAACTATTCAATAAAAACGAGCGCTGTGGCCTTTTTTTGTCTGAAATCAACGCTTCAATACCAACGGTTCCCCGATGCGCTGGCGCTGGATGTCTTCAGCGTGGAAGGGCAGCGTGGGCCACTGCTTGGCCGCGTAGAGCTTGAGCTGGTCGGTCTGGTGTGGCGATGCAGGGTTGGTGCTCTGGCCAAACGTCAGCAGTGCTTGTGCCACGGGCCCACGGTCGTCGAACGTCACAGTCTGCACATAGCTGGTGCCGTAATCGATGCGGATGCCTTTGGCGCTGATGCCGGGGCGGGCGCGGTCGCCGATATTGTTGAGGGTGCCCTCGATCTCGTCTCCGCCGTGCACCGGTATGGCTGCATCGGTGAACACCGCACGTTGCACGCTGCCCAGTTCCGCATCCAGCGCAAAGCCCGCGTCGCGCACTTTTTTCACGGCACCGGTCAAGGCGTCCCACACCTTGGTGGCGGTGGCGGCGTCGGCCAGTTTCAGGCCAGTCGGTGTGTCTACCGGACGGGTTTTGTCGAAGGGCTCGCGGTACACGCCAGGGATCTGGCTGGCCGTGCGCCAGAACTCGCGGAACAGGTGAGCCCCGCGGGCGCTCGTGTCGTTGCGCATGCCGCCGCTGGCGAAGGTTTGCAGGGCGGCGCAGCCGTCGCGCACATCTGCGCTGGGCGTGGCCAGGGCTTTGCAGCCGGCCAGCAGGTCGGGCAGGATGTGGCGGGCCATGAGGTTCCGGTTCTCGAACAGCTGCGCCTGCATACCGGCCAGGGTGACCTTGCCTTTGCCCAGCAGCTCCGGGATTTCAATCAGCTCCGACCGCGTGCGGGCGCGGCGCACCACGTCGTCACCCACCAGCGGGGAAATCGCGGGCCACTTCACGGCGGGGTGGGTGTAGAAGAAGCTGTCGTTGCTGTTGTGAACCCAGTCGGTGCGCATCACCGACGGCATCCGGCTGGGCGGTGTCAGGCCGGGTACGGGTGAGGTGGGGTCTTTCTTCCAGTCGCAGTCGGCGCGGCTGCCGTTCAGCACCACCAGGCCCGCTGCTGGCAGCAGAGCCGCAGCGCCTTTGCTGGGCGCACAGCGTTGCAGGTGAGCCGCGTCCACGTCGGGCACCACGCTCATGTCTGCGTACAGGGTGTTGCCGTGGCGGTCGGCCGCAAGGGTGTTCACCCAGGATGTGCCCAGGTTGTTCAGTGCCTGGCGCATGTCTTCCACGCGTTGGGCTTTGGCAAAGCCCAGGTAGGTTTCGGTGGTGCGCAGGCCACCGGCGTTGGCGTCTTGCAGCGTGTAGGCCACCTGGGCGTTCCAGGCCAGGCCTGCGCGTGGCAAAACAAGCACCGGGCCGAAGTGTGTGGTCCAGACCGTGTGGGTTTTGTCGGTGAGCTGGCCGTTGTCGCCTTTGACTTTGTAGGTGACGGTCCTGGCTTGCATGTCCCGGGGCTGTCCGTCCATCAGGTATTGGGTGGGCTTGCCGGGCACCAGCGCCAGTTCGTGCAGCGTGAAGCGCTTGCCGGTGGAAACGGTGTGCGACCACGCGACGTCTTTGTTGAAACCGATCTGCACCACGCTCGACAGGCCAATGCTGGCCCCCATCACGTCGAACTGGCCGGGAATGGTCAGGTGCATCTGGTAGAAGCGGCTGGTGCCCACCCACGGAAAGTGCGGGTTGCCCAGCAGCATGCCTTTGCCGTTGGCCGTGGTCTCCTTGCCGAAGGCCCAGGCGTTGGAGCCCAGGGGGGAGTCCAGCAGCCCGGCTTCGCGCATCAGCGCCTGTGCGTCTGCCAGGCGCTCGGGTGTGGGGTCGGCGGCCGGCTGGGCAAGGGTGCCGTGGCCGGGTGTCTGCCCGGTTTTGGTGGCAGCCGCCTGCGGGGGCCTGGCACCGTAGATGGCATCGGCCAGCGCACCGGCCCCGGCTTGCACCTGCACCACCTCGGTGGCGCGGTACAGGTCGACCAGCGTCATGGGGCGCACCCAGGCCTGGCCGTTGCATTCGGCAGGCAGTTTGCCCGCTTGGTCTTGCAGGAACCGGTTGTAGCCCGCCACATAGCCGCGTGCCTGTGCCTGGTTGGCTGCGCTGGATGCTGCCCAGAGTTTGGCCAGACGGGCATCGTCCATATGGGCAGACACGAACACGTCAATGACCGGGTTGGGCAGCGTGCGCACGCCCAGGATGCCAGTGCCCTTTTCGCCAAAGAACTGCGCGCGCTCGCCGCGCACTGTCACCAAATGGTCCGCCGTCTGGCACACGTTGTCTTGCGCATGGGCATACGCCACACCGTAGGCCAGCGTTTCGATGTCGGGGGCGGTGATGTGCGGAATGCCGTGTGTGGTGCGCACGATGGTGGCAGTGCCAGCCGTGCCAGCCGTGCCACCGGGCAGGTGGGCACAGCTGGCCAGCAGGCTGGCGAGGGCGATGGGCAGGAGGGCGGCGGGCAGGCGCTGTGTCATGGTTGGCTTTCGGCAAAGACAAAACACACACGGTGCGCCAGCAGTGCTCAACCGGCTGACACACGGGCGACTTTGTACGGGAAAGTCCTGATCCGGCCTGAACAGGGAGCGTCAGACTTTGCGCGGTTGAGGTCTGTTCGTCAGCCTGGTGTCGAGTGGCTTGCACGACAATGCACCCATGACACGCGCAGCGGACTCGGTGCCGCCCCAACTGCTGGACGAATCTCGCATCCGCGACCTGGCGCGGACCGAACGCCTGCGTGCGTTCAACGAGCGCTGCATGGCGGGCGCGGTGAGTGCGTTTGCGGGCATTCTGCTGCTTGTATGGGTGTTCTGGACCACCGTGGGATGGGAGCGTGCCGTCGGCTGGGGTGCTGTGATGCTGGCGGTGGAAGGTCTGATCTTCTGGGCGGGCACACGGTGCAAACAGGCGCTGGCCGAAGGCGGGGCGGCTGACGCATGGGGGCGGGTACAGGCGGGCCTTGCAGGCATGGCGGGCGTTTGCTGGGGCAGTGCGGTCTGGGTGGGCTGGGCAGGTAGCGAAACCGTGCATTATTTTCTGGTGGTGACGGTTGTGGTGGGGGTGGCCGGCATCAGCATGGTCACCATGGCTGCCTATGCCAGCGCGTCAGCGCTTTACTACGCTGCCATCAACCTGGTGCCCCTGGTGCATGTGCTGACCCACCAGGTCCAGATCGGGCACTTGATTGCAATCGGGCTTCTGACGGCGATGGTGGTCGAACTGGGCTACTGCCGCGAAATCCGGCTGGTGTTGTTGCGCGATGTGGAGCAAAGCGCCCGAAACCTGGTGCTGGTTGAAAAACTCACCGATCTGTTGACGCACGACCAACTGACAGGCGCGTGCAGCCGCAGACATGTGTTCGGTTTTCTGGACAGCCTGGTGGCCAACCGGGCCCGCCATGGGACACCGGCCACGCTGATCATGTTTGACCTGGACCGTTTCAAACACATCAATGACACCTACGGTCACCCCACCGGTGATCGCGCGCTGAAGGAGGTTGTCCGAGTGGTGCATGCCGAGTTGCGCACCGGTGACATGCTGGGGCGCGTGGGCGGCGAGGAATTTCTGGTGGTGCTGCCGCTGACAGATGTGGCATCTGCCCTGCCGTTGGCCGAGCGGTTGCGCCAGGTGCTGGCGGCTGCCAGCATCCAGGACGGGTCGACAACCATTTGCCTGCCCGCTTCATTCGGGGTGGCCGGGTTGCAGGCGGCCGAAAGCGCCGCAGAATGGTTCCGCCGCGCGGACCGTGCGCTGTACGCCGCCAAAGCCGACGGGCGCAACCGGGTGGTGGCGGCGGATTGACGTTGCCGCCGCCTCGTCGGGTTGCATCGAGTTTCGCGCACAATCCACCGTCAGCACACGCATTGGAGGAGCAGCCATGAAAGGCGTTGTTTTCACAGAGTTTCTGGAAATGGTCGAAAGCCGTTTTTCGGCCGACATGGTGGATGACATCATCGACGATGCCAACCTGCCCTCCGGTGGCGCGTACACCGCCGTGGGCACTTACCCGCACGATGAAATGGTGGCATTGGTGGTGGCGCTGTCAAAGCGCAGCGGTGCTGCGGTCAGGGACTTGCTGCTGGCTTTTGGCGAGCACCTGTTCGGGCGGTTTGTGGCGGGGTACCCGGCTTTTTTTGTCGGCGTGACCGATGCATTCACCTTCCTGGCGGGCATCGAAGACATCATTCACCGCGAAGTGCGCAAGCTCTACCCCGATGCCGAATTGCCACGCTTTGATATCGAGCGGCACACCGACCGTGAACTGGTGTTGCTCTACCAGTCCGGACGGCACTTCGAAGACCTGGCCGAGGGGCTGATGCGCGGGTGCATTGCGCACTTTGGCGGTGGCATCACCATCGCGCGCACCGTGGTGGGCGAGGGCGATGCCCGCTCCGAGCGGTTTGCGCTGACACGTGTATGACCGATGACGTCGAGCGCCTGAACAGGCGCTTGGAGCGTGAACGGGCCAGTCGCAAACAGGCCGAGCAGCTGCTTGAGGAGAAGTCGCTGGCGCTGTACAACGCCAACCAGGCTTTGCAGCTCTCGACCGTCAGCCTGGAGCAGCAGGTGCACGAGCGCACCCGTGAGTTGACCGAGGCTTTGCAGCAGGCGGAGCTGGCCAACGCCCGGCTTCAGGAGGCGCAGCGGGTGTTGCAGGCTGCGCGCGACACGGCGCAGGCGGCCAACCAGGCCAAAAGCGACTTCCTGGCCAACATGAGCCACGAAATCCGCACACCCATGAACGGCATCCTGGGCATGACCGACCTGGCGCTGGAGACCGACAACGAAGCCGAGCGCCGCCATTACCTTGAAACTGTCAAGAGTTCGGCCGATGCCCTGCTGGGCATCATCAACGACATCCTGGATTTCTCGAAAATCGAGGCAGGCAAACTGACGATCGAAGCCGTGCCCTTTGATATCCACCAAACGGTGGCCGAGGTGTTGCGCCTGCTTGCCGTCAAGGCGCAGGACAAAGGGCTGGAGGTGTGCCTGGACATTGCCGCCGAGGTGCCCGTGCAGGTGCGCGGTGACCCCACGCGTTTGCGGCAGATCTTGCTCAATCTGGTGGGCAATGCCATCAAGTTCTCGCCGCAAGGTGAGGTGGTGGTCAGCCTGACTTGCGTGGCACAGGACAGCTTGGCCGTGCGCCTGCGTTGTGTGGTGGCTGACACGGGTATCGGCATCGCTGCCGATAAGCTGGGCACTATTTTCGAGGCCTTCTCGCAGGCCGATGCCAGCACCACGCGCCAGTTCGGCGGCACCGGGCTGGGGTTGACCATCACCCAACGGCTGGTCACGCTCATGGGCGGCGAGGTCAGTGTCGAGAGCGAGCTCGGGAAGGGTACCCGCTTCAGCTTCGAGCTTCCCTTCGGGCGGGTGGCGGTGGGTGCGGCTGCTGCCGGTGCCACGGCCTCGGGTCGGGCGGGTGCCGCGCCGGGCGCACAACCCGGGCGGTCATTGCATGTGTTGCTGGTAGAGGACCACCCGGTCAACCAGCAACTGGCCTCTCGCATCCTGGTCAAGTGGGGTCACACGGTGGAGCTGGCTGTCAACGGCCAGGTGGCCGTGGACCGCGTGCTGGCCGGGGAGCGGTTCGACGTGATCCTGATGGACATGCAGATGCCGGTCATGGGCGGGCTGGAGGCCACGCAGCGCATCCGGGCCATCGAGGTGGCCAATGGCTGGTTGCGCCACCCCATTGTGGCCATGACAGCCAATGCCATGCAGGGCGACCGTGAGCGTTGCCTGGCTGCCGGCATGGACCACTACGTCTCCAAACCCATCCGCCAGATCGAACTGTCCGACGTGCTCGCGCGCATTTGAGCCTCTGTTCCGCCTCGGCCGACCGTGAACCGGGTGGACGGTGGTCAGTCGATGTAGCGGAAGCCCGCTTTTTCCAGCCCTGGACGCATGTTGTACATGTCCAGACCCAGCACGCCAGCGGCAAATTTGGCGCGCTTTTCGCCTTCAAAGCTTTCGCGCTTTTGGGCGGCTTTCCAGGTTTCCATGGCGCGTGCAGCAGGCACCACCGCCACGCCGTCGTCGTCGGCCACCACCACGTCGCCGGGGTGGACCAGCATGCCTGCGCAAACGATGGGGATGTTGACCGAGCCCAGCGTGGCCTTGATGCAGCCCTTGGCGCTGATGGCTTTGCTCCACACGGGGAAGTCCATCTCTTGCAGGGTTTTCACATCGCGCACACCTGCGTCGATGATGAGGGCACGCGCGCCCCGTGCCTTGAAGCTGGTGGCCAGCAGGTCGCCAAAATAGCCATCGGTGCATTCGGCGGTCACGGCGGCCACCACGATGTCGCCCTCCCTGATTTGCTCTGCCGCCACGTGCAGCATCCAGTTATCCCCCGGTTGCAGCAGCACGGTGATGGCCGTGCCCGACACCTGTTTGCCGGGGTAGATGGGGCGCATGTAGGGTTTGAGCAGGCCCACGCGGCCCATGGCTTCGTGCACGGTAGCGCTGCCCAGCGCAGCCAGGCCATCGGCTGCGGCGCGGTCGGCGCGTGTGATGTTGCGGTAACAGACGCCCAGTTCAAACATGGTAATGATCCTTAAATAATAGCTGGTTGTGCTTTTCTATAAAGCGATGAAAGGTGATTTTTTGTTGATTTTCGAGGGCCGCATGAGGGTGGGGCAAGGCATGGGCCGGGCGACGGCGGAGGCCGCCTGCGGCGGTTTCCTTGCGATGCTCGGTCGGCAGGGCACGGTCTGCAAACTCGCTTCGCTCAAACAAGCAGACCTGTCCGCGCTGCTCGCGGACACCCCGCCGCCCTGCGCTTCTCAGCGCCGCCGACACCCGGCCCATGCCTTGCCCCGCCCTCATTCGGGTCGCAGTCGTGTTACACGCCCCGTGCCTTCAGCCGCGCATCCAGGCGGCTGAACACGCGGCGGGTGTTGCCTTCGAAGATCTGCGCGCGGTCGGCAGTGGACAGTTGCGGGCAGGCTTCGATGTAGCGCTTGGTGTCGTCGTAGTAGAAGCCCGTTTGCGGATCGATGCCACGCACCGCGCCGATCATTTCGCTGGCAAACAGCACGTTCTTGACGGGGATGACGGTGTTCAGCAGGTTGATGCCCGGCTGGTGGTAGACGCAGGTGTCGAAGAACACGTTGTTCATCAGGTGTTCTTCCAGCAGGGGCTTTTTCATTTCCTGCGCCAGGCCCCGGAAGCGCCCCCAGTGGTAGGGCACGGCGCCGCCGCCGTGGGGGATGAGGAATTTCAGCGTGGGGAAGTCCTTGAACAAATCGCCCTGGATGAGTTGCATGAAGGCGGTGGTGTCGGCATTCAGGTAGTGCGCGCCGGTGGTGTGAAAGCAGGCGTTGCAGCTGGTGCTGACGTGGATCATGGCGGGCAGGTCGTACTCCACCATTTTTTCGTAAATGGGGTACCAGTGCTTGTCGGTCAGCGGGGGAGATGTCCAGTGGCCGCCGCTGGGGTCGGGGTTGAGGTTGATGCCCACAGCACCGTATGCCTTGACGCACTTTTCCAGCTCGGGGATGCAGGTGGCGGGGTCCACGCCGGGACTTTGCGGGAGCATGGCCACGGGCACAAAGTGCTCGGGGAACAGCTCGCTCACGCGAAAGCACAGCTCGTTGCAGATGGCGGCCCAGGTGCTGCTGACTTCGAAGTCGCCAATGTGGTGGGCCATGAAGCTGGCGCGGGGGCTGAACAGCGTCAGGTCGTTGCCGCGCTCGTTCATCAGCTTGAGCTGATTGCCCAGGATGGTTTCGCGGATGTCGTCGTCGCTGATTTTCAGGTCAGCCACACGGGGCTTGACCGAGGGGTCTTTGATGCCGGCTATCTGCTGGTTGCGCCAGGCCTCCAGGGCTTTGGGGGCGGTGGTGTAGTGGCCGTGGCAGTCGATGACGATGGGGGAACCATTGGTTTTGGGCATGGGGTGCTCGTTCAGTGGGTGTACAGATGGGGCGGTTGCGTTGGGGGTGTGTCAGGCCCGAGCGGGTGTCATGCCGTGACGCAGTTTGATGCCGGTTGTGGCGGGGGTGTTCAAAAAAGCGAGGAAGGCCTGTGCCGCATCGGCCTGGCTGCTGGCTGTGGCCACGCTGGCGCTGAAGGTGGTGATGAACGCGCAGTCCGCAGGCAGCAGGCCCGCCACGGTGATGCCGGGCATGCCCTGCAGCTCGCTGAGTTGCTGGAACCCCAGCGCCACCTCGCCGCTGGCCACCTGGCTGCCCACGGGCACGCCCGGGCGCGCTTGCACGGTGCGGCTGGCCAGGGTTTCGGTCAGTCCCCATCGCGCAAACAGGCGCTGCAGGTGGGCTCCGCTGGGGCCAGTGCTGTAGCCGATGGTGGATGCGGCCAGCACGGCGGCCTTCAGTGTGTCTTCGCTGCTCAGGTCGGGCAGTTGCGCACCGGCAGGTACGGCCACGGCCACGGGGGAGTGCACATAGTCGGTGCGGTCGGGACGCACACGGCCTGCGGCAGCCAGTTTGTCCAGCGCATCGCTGGCCAGCAGCACCAGGTCGAAAGCTTCGCCAGCGGCGACGCGTTGGGCGGCATCCACGCCACCCACCGATTCGATGGCGAGGACCACGCCCGTTTGGGCGGTGTACGCAGCGGCCAGATCGACCAGCAAGGCCCGTGTGGCCATGGAGGAAATACCGGTCAGAACGGTGGGCATGGGAGTGGGCGGAACAGGTTCGATGGGTGCAACAGGTCGATTGTGTGGGGTGCTCCGTCATGCGTAAAGCGGATAATGCCTATAGCAGGTAGGCACTATCTGCATACCTCGCTTCGCCAACGGGACAACCATGGACCTGAAACAGATCGAGAGTTTTGTGCGAGTGGCCGAGCTGGGCAGCTTTACCCGTGCGGCGCAGATGTTGGACATGACGCAGCCCGCCCTGTCACGCCAGATCAGGCTGTTGGAAGTGGACTTGCGCCAGAGCCTGCTGGTGCGCAATGGCCGGGGGGCTGTGCCCACCGAGGCGGGCAAACTCTTGCTGAGCCACGGGCGGGGCATCCTGCACCAGGTGGCACGCGCACGCGAAGAACTGGGCCGCGTGCGCGGTGCGCTGGCAGGCCGCGTGGCCATTGGCCTGCCACCCAGTCTGGCGCGTGTGCTCACGGTGCCGCTGACGCGAGCGTTCCGGGCGCAATTGCCAGAGGCCAGCCTGTCGATCACCGAAGGGCTGAGCACGCAGATGCAGGAATGGCTGGTAGACGGGCGCCTGGACATTGCCCTGCTGTACAACGCCCGCGCCAGTGCCGACATCGACATCAGCCCACTGCTGGACGAAGACCTGTTGCTGGTGCAGGCCCGCCCGCCGGGTCTGGCGCAGGCACCCGAGCAGATGGCAACGGCGCCCTCTCTGGGCTGTGCCAAGGCTGCATCAGCCACAACCCCAGCACCAGCCCCAGCCACAACCGCATCGGGCGGCAGCTCGGTACCTCGGCAACCGATGTGGGGGCCAGACATACCGCTGGCCGAAGTGGCCACCATGCCGCTGGTCATACCCAGCAGGCCCAACGCCATCCGCACGCATGTGGAAACCGAAATGGCGCAGATTGGTTGCCGCATGCGGGTGGCGCTGGAAATTGACGGTGTATCGGCCATCCTCGACCTGGTGGCCGACGGTGCCGGCGCAGCCCTGTTGTCACGCAACGCCGTGGCCAGTTGCAACCGGCCCTCGGCTTATCAGGTGCGCGCTGTGTGCGACCCGCCGCTGCGCACCCGGCTGTTTTTGGCCGTCAGCTCCATGCGCCCCACCACGTTGACCCAACAGACCACGCTGGCGCTGATCCGCAGCACCCTAGGGGCGGTGAAATGATGGTGTCTGTACAGCATATTCACAGCATGCTTCGTGGGATCGAAGTCCATCCATGACCCCCCCGCTGCTGTATTCCTTCCGCCGTTGCCCCTATGCCATCCGTGCGCGGTTGGCGCTGGCGCAGGCCGGGGTGGCGGTGCGGACAGTCGAGGTGGATTTGAAACACAAGCCACCCGATTTGCTGGCCGTGTCGCCCCGTGCCACCGTGCCCGTGCTGGTGTTGCCCGCCGGGCAAGTGCTGACCGAGAGCCTGGACATCATGCGCTGGGCGCTGGCGCAGCATGACCCGACGGGGTGGCTGCAGTCGCCGCAAGCTGAACGCGACGAATTTTTAATCAAAACGACCGACACCGCTTTCAAACATTGGCTTGACCGCTACAAATATGCAGATCGTCATCCGGATCAGAGCCGCGAGCATTACCGCCAGCAGGCGGTGGATGTTCTGATTGCCCCGCTTGAAGAGGCCCTGAGCCATGCAGGCCCATGGCTTGGTGCAACCCGGCCGGTGATGGCCGATGCGGCCATCTTCCCGTTTGTTCGGCAGTTTGCGGCGGTGGAGCCTGCCTGGTGGGCCAGCAGCCAGTTCACTGCCACGCAGGTATGGCTGCAAAGCTGGCTGGCCAGCGATCTTTTTTGGGGTGTGATGCGCAAGCAGCCGGTTGCCGATGGCGTTTGCCAGGCTGGTGTCTTCTCGCTCCCACTGGGCGACGCATGACGGACGTTCATGGGCAGGCAAAAGGCCTCGCACCTGCAGTCGAGTTGCCCGCTGCGGGTCTGCAGGTGCCGCTGGCGCAGGTCAACGCCCTGATGGCGGTGTTGGGTTCTACCCACCGGCATGCCGTGGCCGAACAACTGTTGCGGTTGGTGGGCGCTTACGTGCCCTTGGCGCAATGCACCATTTTCAGTTTCGAGCGGCCCAACCGCCCTCGCATCGTCGGCATGGGCGACCGCTCACGCACCCGTGCGTTGCCGCGCATCGCGCAAGCGTATGTGACCCGGTTCTTTCGGCTCGACCCGGCGCTGACCGTCGTGCCGGGTGTGCACCCTTCGGCAGACGGCAAGCCGTGTGTGGCAGGTGCCGGCGTGGGGGCTGGCGAGCTGGCGAAAGTCCACCTGCCGGCGAATACGGGCAACCCTTCGCGGACAGCGGCCGGTTCAAGCCTGGCTTCACATGCGGCGGTGCAGGCCTCGGCAGACCCGCACATCGTCCTGCACAGGCAGCGACCACAGGACATCGCCCACCCCGACTACCGCGAGGTGTGTTACGAGCTGCCCCGGGTGGCCGAGCGTCTGGCGTTGCTGGCCCCGTTCGACGGGCGGTTCTGGATGTCGGTCAACTTCTACCGGGGTGTGGAACATGGCCCGTTTGACGAAGGCGGCGTGGCGCTGGTCAGGGCGCTTGCGCCTACCATCGTGCATGCCGTGCGCCTGCACCATACGGGGCATGCGCTGCAACAAGACCTGTCTGATCTGATGCTGGCCCGTGCCACCCGCCGTTGCCCGGCACTGACCCAGCGCGACCTCGACGTGCTGGCCAGTTTGCTCAAAGGTCAGTCCACCGCAGACATGGCCGAAAGCCTGGGGTTGACCGCTGCCAGCGCGCAAACCTATGTGAAACGACTGCACCGCAAGCTGGGCCTCTCAGGCCAACGTGAGCTGCTGGCATGGTTGATGGAGCCGGGCAGCGGCAGCTGAGTGCCCCTTGTTCGATGGGCAGACGGTGTTCCCAATCGGGGACATTATTTGGGCGCGTCTTGCCTACACTGACAGCTCACCCGCCCCAAGCCTGTCGACAAGCCGATGGCCGCTGCGAGCCTGCCAGACAGGATGGCTTCATCCCAGGAGACCACAGATGCACCAGCCCCATGCCGAACCCCGGCGTTCCATTTATTACGACTACCAGGTGTTCGATGCCTGGCTGCCCTCTGCCCACCCGGCCCTCGAGGCCTGCACCGCGCCGGTGGTGATTGCCGGTGCCGGGCCCATCGGTCTGGTGGCTGCGCTGGAGTTGGCCCGTCACGGCGTGCAGTGTGTGTTGTTGGAGAGCGAGCGTCAGGTGTCGGAAGGCAGTCGGGCCATTGTGTTCACGCGCCGCTCGATGGAAATTCTGCAGCAGGTGGGTGTGGCCGACCGCATATCGCAAAACGGCTTGCCCTGGCGGTTTGGCAACTCGTTCTACAAAGGTCAGCGCGTGTTTCGGATGGAAGCGCCGCACGATGCAGATGACCGCTTCTTCCCCATGATCAACCTGCAACAGCAGTACCTGGAGGAATACCTGTTGGACGCGGTGCGGGCACAGCCATTGATCGACCTGCGCTGGGGCAATCGCGTGACGGAACTCAGCCAACACGCAGAAGGCGTGACGCTGACGGTGGACACCCCCGAGGGGCCGTATACGCTGAACGCAGGCTGGCTGGTGGCCGCCGACGGTGCGCGTTCGGGCATACGCAGCCACATGGATCTGAAGCTGGAAGGCAATTCCTACGAAGGCCGGTTTGTGATTGCCGACATCCGCGTCGATCTGCCGCTGCCCACTGAGCGCCTGGCGTTTTTCGACCCCGACTGGAACCCCGGCAACAACGTGCTCATGCACCGCGAGCCACACGGCATCTGGCGCATCGACTACCAGTTACCCGCCGACGAAACGCCCGAACAGGCACTTGCACCTGAATCGCTCAAAAGCCGAATCGACGCGCAACTGGCCATGGTGGGCCATGCCGGCGTGCCGTGGGAGATGGACTGGTGCTCGGTGTATTCCGCACGCGCCCTGACGCTGCCCGACTATGTGCACGGCCGTGTGCTGTTCACAGGCGACGCGGCGCATTTGTTGCCCATCTTTGGCGTGCGCGGTGCCAACACCGGGTTTCAGGACGCGCAGGCTCTGGCCTGGCGCTTGGCGCTGGTGTCCAAGGGCGCGGCCCCGGCCAAGCTGCTGGACAGCTACAGCCAGGAGCGGGTGGGTGCGGCGCGCGAGATCATTGAAGAGGCCGGCAAAAGCACCCGCTTCATGACGCCGCCCACGCCGGGCTTCAGGCTGCTGCGCGACGCGGTGCTGTCACTGTCACTCACCCAGCCCTTCGTGGGGCCGCTGTACCACTGGCGCACGTCTCGGCCGCACGAATACAGGCAATCCAGTCTGAATGCCACGGGCGATGACAACCTGCTGTTCAAGGCCGGTCCGGCCAACGGTGCCCCGCCGCAGAACGTGCAACTGGGCGCGGACGATTACCTGTTGGACCACCTGGACCACAGCGTCACGCTGCTGTATTTCACGTCCGGCGCTGAGTTGCCCCCCGCGTTGCTGGCCGAAGTGGCTGCGTGTCGTGAACGCGGCGTGCCCGTCCGTGTGGTGGCGGTGGGTGCCAGCCAGCCCGTCGTCGGGGCCGAGCTGACTTTGCCCGACACGCAGGGCCGCGTGCGTGCCCGTTACGGCGTGCTGGCAGGCGGTGCCGCCTACCTGCTGCGCCCTGACCAGCATGTGTGCGCCCGCTGGATGAGCCTGGACGCCACCCGCCTGCGCGCCGCGCTGAACACCGTGACCTGCCTGGAAGGAGAAGCCGCATGAACACCCAAAACCCTGCATCAACGGCCCAATTGACAGTACCTGCGCTGGAGCAGGTCTACGACGCACTGGCCACTGCCATCGACCAGGCCGGTTCCGACAAGGCCACGCTGTTTCTGGTGAAGCTGGCGCTGCTGAATGCCAATGCGCTGGCCGACCCGGCGGTGTTTGCTGCCCACATCGACGCGGCGCTGCGAGACCTTTGAGGCTTCGGAGGCCGCCACCAGGCAGGGGCAAATTTATCTATTGAACTAGATAATTTGACAATATATCTCAAAGCAGATATAGTGCACATATACTTTGAGAGAGATATTTGTCATGAACTTCAAACTGGCCTTTCCTGCGCAGTTGTCACAGCACCTGCGCTCCTTGCGCAAGTCGCAGGGGCTGACGCAGGCTCAACTGGCCGAGCGCATGGGGGTCATGCAATCGCGCATCTCCGCTATCGAAAAGGATGCAAGCAAGCTCACGGTCGAGCAACTCTTTCGGGTGCTTGCCACATTGAACGCCGGAATCGTGCTGCGGACTTCTGAGATCGAGCCCCGCGACACACATACCTGCGCCGAGTCGGCCCCTGGAGGCGGGCATCCCGAAGGCCAGTGGTAATGAGGCAGCTGAACGTCTGGATGAACGGCGAACGGGTCGGCCTGTGGTCGGTTGGTCGCACGGGGCAACACACGTTCAGCTACGCAGATGGTTGGCGAGAGCACCCCAAAAGCCGCCCTCTGTCGCTGTCCCTGCCGCTGACGGCAGACGGTCAACTCTCTGGTCCGGCAGTTGAGAACTACTTTGACAACCTGCTGCCGGACAACGAGTTGATCAGAAGGCGGCTGAGCGGGCGCTTCAAAACCAGAGGAGTCGATCCGTTTTCGCTGCTTCAGGCCATTGGTCGCGACTGTGTGGGCGCGGTTCAACTGCTGCCGGTGACTGCGCCTGCCCCAGATGTGCGCAGGGTGGACGGCGACCTGCTGAGAACCGAGCAGATAGAGGCCATGTTGGCCGGGCTGGGTTCCAGCGTGGGGCTGGGTGCCATGGATGGGGATGACGACTTCCGCATCTCGATTGCCGGCGCTCAGGAGAAAACGGCCCTTCTGAAGGTGGGCGACCAGTGGTACCGCCCACGCGACGCGACACCCACCACCCATATCCTGAAGCCTCCCATCGGTGTGACACCTGGGCGCAATCTGGACCTGACGCTGTCTGCGGAAAACGAGTGGCTGTGTGCCCGCATACTGACCTCGTTGGGGCTGCCTGTGGCGGATTGCCATGTAGAGCGCTTTGGTTCATCCAAGGCCCTGGTGGTCAAACGGTTTGATCGCCAGTGGCAACGCGACCCTGACTGGCTCGTGCGCATGCCGCAGGAAGATTTGTGCCAGGTGCTTGGGCAGGCCAGTGTGAACAAGTACGAGGACGCAGGTGGCCCGGGCATGGATGCTTGCCTGCGTGTGCTGGCAGGTGGCACCCGCTACGAAGCAGATGGCCGCATTTTTCTGTTGGCTCAGTTGGCTTTCTGGCTGCTGGCGGCCATTGACGGTCACGCCAAGAATTTTTCGGTCTTTCTGTTGCCCGGCGGACGCTACCACCTCACACCGCTTTACGACGTGATGTCGGCCTGGCCCATCATCGGCGCGGGTCCCAACGCCATTCAGTACAAAAAAGCCCGACTGGCCATGGCCGTGCGCAGCCAATCTGCACACTACAAGTTGTCTGAAATTTTGCCCCGACATTGGAAAGCAGTGGCTGCGCGCAGTGGCATCGCTTCGATGTGGGAGGCCATGTGCACGATGGTGGAGGAGGTGCCGGCTGCCTTGGGCAGGGTGGCCAACGAACTGCCACACGACTTTCCGCCTGTGCTGGCTGACACTGTGTTTGACGGTGTCCGCCGGCATGCACAGGCGTTCATGGCGCAGATTTGAGTGAGCGGTGCACGCTGTCGTTGGGGGGGGCTGCCCCGCTGTGGCGCGGGTCACAGCCCGGGCTGTGAGGGCTCTTCGTCGTCCACTGCCGGGCGCGTGAACGGCGTGGCCCGTGCCAGGGCCATCCACACGGCAAAGGGCAGGCGGTCGAACGGTCGGGCCGGTGCAGCACGCAGACGAAGCAGCCCCCCGCCTTCCGCTTCGGGTTGTTCAACCATCACGCCGCACGTGTCGGGCACCTCGTCGGGCGTGGCGATGCCATGCGCCAGCACGTAGTACACCTGTTGGGCCAGGCCCAGATAGGCCTCGCGCTTGGCCGGTTTGCGCAGGTCGCCCATCAGGTCCGCACGGCTGACCTTGATTTCGTGCACCACCGGGGCCAGGTAGGCCTCGACCGTGGTGTGGCGCACGCTGAACACGTCGGGTCGGGCCATCACCCACTGGCCGGTGGCGGGCGGTTCGGGCGGGGCGGTGTCGATCAGCGTTGGCTGGGGTTCGACTGCCATGCAGCCGGCGGCATCGGGCGTGCTGGCGTGGGTGGTCGCCACCTGTGCGGCGTCGGCGGTGCCGATGCGCACGCGCAGGCTCAGGTCGGTCCAGGCGAACCGGCCCTCGCGGTGCTGCTGCATGGCCACTTTGTGCACCAGTGCATCGTGCGCATTCATGGCAGCCTGGTTGTGCTGACGGGCCTGAGCCAGCGCTTGAAGCCCTGTTTCTGTGGGGCGCAGGGTCTCGCGGCCCTGGTCGTCGCGCAACAACGCCAGACAGCCTGCGGCCAGCAGGTCGATCTCGATGGGGTCATGGCACGGCCAGCCTGCCGAACGGTAGATGTTGCGCAGCCGGGTGAGGTGCACGCGGCGCAGCGGTGGGGCCGATTCAGGAGCGGTTGGGGGCGTTGCCGTGGACATTGTTGGCGCGCGTGCTGGGGTGGGAAGGGCGGGTCAGGCAGGGAACGTGCGGCGACGGCGTGTCAGGTCGTGTCAGGTGGTATCAGGTGGAGTAGGCCCGGGCGGCTGCCGTCAGGGCCTCCCGTGTTCTGGCGCGCAAATCCGGTGGCGACTCCACCACGCAATGCGGCCCGTGGCGCAGGATGTCGCCCAGCAGTTCGCGGTCGTCGCTGTAGGGCACGCTCAGGCGGTAGCTGCCATCGGGCAGCCACTGGCTGACTTGCGACGGGTGCCACACTTCGCGGCTGACCCAGCGGGCCCGCTCGGCACCGAAGCGCAGCACGGCCACAGCGGTGGGTTCACCGCTGAAGATGCCGTAGCCCGCCTGCGTGGCGCGGCGCAGGGCATCGGCATCCATCTCGTGCGCGGGTTTATCGGGCCGCACGCGGGCCGAGGTCATGGCGTCGACGGCAAAGCTGCGGAAGGCTTTGCGCAGGTGGCACCAGGCGTCCAGGTACCAGTTGTCGCGGTAATGCACCAGTTGCTGGGGTGACACGGTGCGCTCGGTGGTCTGGTCGGTTTCCCGATTGTGGTGGGTCACCGTCAACCGCAGCCTGCCCAGTGTGGCCGTGGCCACGGCTTCAAAGGCCGCAGGGGGCAGGCGGCGCTGCCCCGCATGCACCAGGCGGATGCGCTCGACCAGGCGCGTGCTGTCCAGGTCCACGTCGTGCAGCAAATGGGCCATGCGTTCTTTCAGTGGCCCCAGCTTGTCGGCCAGCACACCGGGCGCAAAGCCGCTCAGCAGGTGCTGCAGCGTGGCCAGTGCCACCAGTTCGTCGGGCGTCAGCCACAGGCCGGGCAGCTCCTTGCGCCCGTGGCCGGGTGCCAGCCGGTAGCCGCCCTGCGCGCGGTCGTATTCCACCGGAATGTTCAGCCGTTCGCGCAGGTTGGCCATGTCGCGCTTGAGGGTCGCGATGGAGATGCCCATCACGTCCATCAGTTCCTGGCTGCTGATGGCATGGCGGCTGGCCAGCAGGCTTTTGTAGCGGTAGAGGCGGTCGATGTCGGTCATGGCTGTGCAGTGTGCGTGAATTGCGTATCGAATTTTGATACGCAGGCACATTAGCCTTGCATCCACACCACACAGGAGCACATCATGTTCACACACTGGATGCAGAAATGGCTGGTCGCCGGTTGGGCCAGCATGACTCGCGGCAACGAAGCGCCCATGCCCGCCAGCCGCGTCACCAGCTACACCCGTGCCGTGCCCGACTGGCAGGTGCCCGCCTACCTGCGTCGCCGCCTGTCGGGCGACCGGTTGCGGGCATGAGATCCCGTGCCGCAAGCATCCCGGGCCTGCCCGGCTGCCGCGCACGCCGGCAGGCGGGGCTGTGCCATGATGGCAGCCACCATGTCACCCGATAACCAGATCGTCATTCCCCCGTCGTTCGTGGCGGTGTACACCGACCCCGGCAGGCACAAGCCCCGCGAACCCTGGGCCCATGTGGCGCAGCGCTACGAACTGTGCGAGGACATGGCGCAGATGCTGGTCAACCCCGCCAGCGAACAGATGCACAAGCTGGGCATCACCCCAGATGACGTGGCGCACACCTGTGTGCAGGGCCTGCTGAACCCCGAGAGCGGGTTGCTGGCTGATGAAGCGGTGTGGGTGGGCCGGCGGTTGGCAGAGTTGCTGGCGCTGGGTGCGTGACGCGCTTTGGCGGCGCGGGTGTCAGCGGTTCAGGTCGCGCAGCGAGCGCACGATGTGCTCAAAGCCCAGTTGCGAATTCTGTATGGCCTCGAACAGCATTTTTGACTCGTCCAGCAACTCTTCCAGCCGCGCAATTGCTTTTTCAATGTCAGCCTCGCCAGAGATGGACATCTTCCCGTGGCCTGGAAAAATCTGCTCCACACGCAGGGCCGACAGTTTGCGCAGCGAGTCGATGTAGTCACTCACGTTGCCCGACTGCAGCACGCCGCCCACAATGCCGTCGGCCATCACCACGTCGCCTGAAAACAGCAGCTTGTGGCGCGGCTCGAAAAAACACACCGCGCCCGAGCAATGCCCGGGCGTGTGGATCACCTGCAAATCGTAGTTACCCAGGTTGATGACTGTGCCCTCGACCAGAGACAGGTCGAGCCGGAACTCTTCCCGTTCAATGCCATTGAACGCCTTGTTGTTCAGCACAAACTCGTCGCGGACGGTCAGCTTGTTGGCCGCCAGGCGGTGCGCACCCACCAGGGCGTGGTGAGCAAAGTAGGGGGCGCAGCCTGCATGGTCAATGTGCTCGTGCGTCAGCAGCAACAGGTCAATGTCGTCTGGCCTCAGGTCCAGTTCAGCCAGGCATGCCACCACATGGTCCCGGGCATCGGGCAGGCAGCAATCGATCAGCACATTGCGGTGCGTTCCTTTGATCAGGTAGGCATGAGCCGACCGGTTGCGTCCGTAAATCAAATAGATGTTGGGGTGCAACTCGGTAACGGTTTTAGACAGCTTTTTGGCAACCAGCATCGGTACATCCTTTCAATTCGGGGTCTGTGCCGGTGTGGGCGCAGGTTTGGCCAGTCGCTTGGCCATGGTTTGCATCACGGCCAGTGCAAAAGCCGGTTGCTGCCCCACCATGTAGACAAACCGCGCCTGGTCAATGCTCATCAGTTTTGCGCCATCTGCGCCCGCTTTGGCAGTGGCCATGCGTGTGCCCGAGTCGATCAGCGCCATCTCACCAAACATCTCGCCGGTGCCCAGGTTGGCAATGCAAAGGTCTTCTGCATCGTTGCGTTTCACGATGTCGATGCTGCCCGCCAGCACCACATACATGGCGTGTCCACGGTCACCCTCGCGGAACACCACGTCGCCAGGGGCGTGCTGCCTCACAAACCGTTCGTTGAATTTTTCGTTGTACATGCCTTCAAAAGCCTCCGTGTTAACCGCATGAAACGGATATTTTGGCCACTTTCCGGTCAGGCGCTTCAGCTACCATGGGCAGTATTCAGGGAGTTTTCATGTTTTCGTGCGTTGAATTTCGCCCGCTGTATGCGGGCCTTTTTTTGGCCACAACGGCCTTCTCTGCCATAGGGCAAACGGTCGCGGTCAACCGTTACGACGTCGCAGGCAATACCTTGCTACTGGCCGCAGACGTTGATGCCGCACTGGCCTTGCACACCGGTGCCAAAGACTTGGACGGTCTGCGCAATGCGGCCGCAGCGTTGCAAAACCGCTACAGAGTGGCCGGGTACGGTGCCGTGGTGGTCACCCTGCCTGAACAGACGTTGGCCGATGGCACCGTCAAACTCCAGGTCACCGAAGGCAAGCTCGGTCAGGTTCAGGTCACGGGGATTGACCAGTTCTCGGTTGACAACATCCGCCGCAGCCTGCCCGCCCTCAAAGAAGGCACCACGCCCGATTTGCTCAGACTCGACGCCCAAACCCTGCTGGCCAACGACAACCCGGCCAAAAACATCCGCCTGGTCTTCCAGCCCGGGCTGCGCAGTGGCGAAGTTGACGTGGTGGTGGCCGCGCAGGAAGAACCCCTGTCGCAATGGACAGCAGGCTTTGACAACACCGGCCGCCCGGGCGCGGGCGAGTACCGCGCATCGTTGGCTTACACCCATGCCAACGTGGCCGACGCTGACCACGTGCTGCGCCTGCGGGCAGAAACCTCGCTGCAAAAGTCGGCTGACAACCCCATGCTGGCTCTGGCCTACCGTGTGCCCCTGTACGGGCGCAACGCCGCGCTGGACCTCAACTTCACCCACTCCAACTCAAAAACACAGTCCACCAGCACCGCTGCGGGCGACCTCAGCTTCTCAGGCCAGGGGCAGTCAGCCGGGGCGCGGTTCATCTGGTTTTTGCCGCAAGCCAGCGAGTCCAAGCAACAGATGTCAGCCGGCATCGATGTGCGCAACTACCGCAACGCCTGCAATGTGGCAGGCCTGGGGCAAGAGGCCTGCGGCACCAGCGGCAACAACCAGGTGGGTGTGCGTCCACTGGTGCTGACCTACCAAAACCAGGCCATCGGTCGGCACATGGCCAGCGTGTCGTACTCGGCCAACCTGTTGCCCGGTGGCAGCAGCGGGCGCGATGCCAGCTTCCAGGCCGCCAGGCCGGGCGCCCAGGCCCGCTACACCGTGCTGCGCGGTCAGTGGCACAGCGTGCACGCCACGGGCGACAACAGCTGGCTCACCCTCAAAACCTCGGGCCAATGGGCCCCCAAAGCCCTCATATCGGCCGAGCAGTTTGGCATAGGCGGTGCCAACACCGTACGTGGCTACCTGGACCGCGAAATGGTGGGCGACCGGGGACTGACCGCCTCGCTCGACTGGACACACAACCTGCTGCCCTGGCTGCCCGCCTGGGAATGGCCCACAAGCCAGAGCCTGAACGGCAACCTGTTTGTCGATGCAGGAAAAGTCAGCAATTTGCTGGGCACCGCATGCTCGGCAGGCGTGTCTAGCTGCAGTATCTATAGCGTCGGCCTGGGGCTGCAATGGGCACACAACAAACGCTGGACGCTCAAGGCCGACCTGGCCCGTGCACTCAGCACCGGCCCCACCACACCCAGCGGCAAGCACCGCATGCACGTCAGCGCTTCGTACCAGTTTTGAGGTTTCCTAGTCATGTCAGCTCACACACGCATGTTTCGTCTGCACTGCCTGGCTGCTGCAGTAGCGGGGCTGGCTACTACCTTGCGCCCGGTGGCGGCGCAAATAGCTGCCGCCCCACCCCCACCGCCCATGGCCTTGCCCGCGCTGCCCACGGGCCTGAAGGTCACACACGGCACAGCCAGCCTGAGCCAAAGCGGCAGCCAACTCAACATAGCCACCAGCCCCCAAGCCGTGCTGGACTGGCAGCGCTTCAACATCGGTGCCGGTGCAGGCGTGCACTTTCAGCAAGCTGGCCCGCAAAGCCAGGTGCTCAACCGCGTCACCGGCCAAGACCCCAGCCACATCCTGGGCAGCCTGAGCAGCAACGGCAAAGTCTGGCTCATCAACCCCAACGGCGTGTTGTTCGGGCAAAGTGCCCGGGTAGACGTGGCTGGCCTGGTGGCCAGCAGCCTGAGCTTGAAGCTGCCCGACTGGCTGGCAGGCAAACCCACCCTGCAAGCTGACAACGGCAGCACCCACCCAGGCAGCGTCATCAACCACGGCAGCATACGCACCGCATTCGGTGGGCACATCTTTCTGGCTGCCCCCGTGGTGGCCAACAGCGGAGAACTGCAAGCCCCCGGTGGCCAGGCAGCCTTGCTGGCCACACACAGCGTCGAGTTGGGCGACACCGCCTTGCCCCACATGGCCTTCAAGGTCAACGCCCCCAGCGGCACCGCCACCCAAACCGGGCACATCAGCGCAAACCAGGTAGACATACACGCCAGCGTCATCAACCAGCAAGGCCTGGTGCAAGCAAGTAGCCTGGGCACCAACGCCCAAGGCCAGGTGGTGCTCAAAGCCACAGACACCGCCCACATTCAAGGCACCATCAGTGCCGACAACACCGCAGGGGCCGGCGGCAGCATAGACATCACCGCCCAACGCATCAACGTGCGGCCAGAAGCCCAATTGAGCGCCAACGGCAGTACACAAGGCGGGCGCATCGTGCTGTGGGGCGATGCACAAACCAACGTGCACGGCCCACTGTCAGCCCGTGGTGGCAGTGGCCAGGGCGGCTTCATTGAAACCTCTACACACGGCCAGCTTGACATCACCCGCGCACCCGATGCAGGCAGCACCAGCGGCAAGCCCGGCACCTGGCTGATTGACCCGCACAACATCACCATTCAGGCTACGGGCAGTGACACCAACACAAACGGCGGCCCGCCCCCCGCCAGCATAGGCACCACGGCCGACAGCGCCATCATCACCGCCGGCACCATCACCACCGCGCTGAATGCGGGCACCAGCGTGACCATTGCCACCAGTGCAGGGGGTACGCAGGCTGGGGACATCACGGTGGCCAGCCCCATCAGTGTGACCACGCCCACCACAGGCCCCACACCCAGCCTGACGCTGAATGCGCACAACAACATCAACATCAACCAGGCCATCACAGCCAATGCGGGCGGGGGCAAACTGGACTTGAACTTGAATGCCAACTTGGGTGCGGGCAGCGGCAAAAGCACATTGGCTTCGACAGTTGATTTGAATGGCGGCACGCTGACCAGCAATGCCGCTGCAACCTCAAACAGTGCCACTATCAGCAATGCCACGGTGATTGGGGTGCTGAACGCGACAAGTGGGACCAGTACGTTTGGAGATGTCAGCATCAATGGCACAGTTAACCTCAGCGGGACAGCGAGCCTTATCGTTGATAGCGGCAAGACGCTGGCGTTGGGCGGGGGGATGAACTGGTCGTCAGGGGGCTTCGCAACAGGAAATATCGGTGGTACTGGCACGCTTGTTGTGCCTGCCGGTCAAACGGTCGTAAAGACAGGAAGTGGGTATTTGAACGTAGCCACGTTGAGCAACGCGGGCACGGTGGAGTTGGGAGCGGGGTCAAGCGGCCTATCGCTGTACAGCACAGGGCAGGTGATCAACAACACGGGCACGATCCGCTTCAGCAGCGCAACAAGCGGAAGTTTGTACAACAACAGCGCTGCGACGCTGAACAACAGCGGGACGATCGAGAACGCGGGCAGCGGGGCGGCGACGGTCAACATCGGCACGCTCAACAGCACGGCTGGCACGTACAAGACCACGGGAACGGGGACACTGGGCCTGGCAAGTGGCACGAGTAACTACAGTGGCACGACGACGTTCACAGGAACGGGCATCACCGTCAGTGGCTTCACCCAAAACTATGCAGACAATTTTGATGTAGCGGCATCGCTATACATCACGGGCGGTACAGCCAATTTTGGTACCTCAAATCTGACCGGTACGCTGAACCTGAGCAACACAGCCTCGATGAACGTGGCCAGTGGTAAGACGCTGACGCTGGGCGGGGGGATGAACTGGTCCTCAGGGGGCTCCGCAACAGGAAATATCGGTGGTACTGGTGGCACGCTTGTTGTGCCTGCCGGTCAAACGGTCGTAAAGACAGGAAGTGGGTAT